>Ga0209629_10000615_pt1 | contig 20020 bp, 16 predicted proteins | sample TergutCu122P5_FD_187286 | JGI IMG/M metagenome (GOLD analysis project Ga0209629, IMG submission 187286) | Cubitermes ugandensis P5 segment gut microbial communities from Kakamega Forest, Kenya - Cu122 P5 (SPAdes) (version 2) | ecosystem: Host-associated > Arthropoda: Insects > Digestive system...
CGGGTTCCCGCGATCGGCACTGGGGCGGATACGCGCGCCGCGTCGACGGGCAACGGCATGATGATGTCGCGCGCCGCGGTCAATTACGCGGTATACGAAGCGCCCGGCGGGAAACAGGTCAATACGATCTCTTGTCCGGCGGGGACGGGATTGAACAATACGGAAAAAGGCAGCAATCAGACGACGTGTCAGAAATGCGCCAAGGGATATTACAGCAGCGGGGACAAGTATTCGTACTGCATGGCGAATTATTATTTTGACGCCGCGATTAACGACTGTAGCGCATGTCCGAACAACGGGACATCGCCGGCCGGATCGATCGGCGCCGATAAATGCACCGCCCCGACAACGCCGCCCGTTTCCGGCGGCGGCACCGGCGGGATCAACAAGAGTGAGAGCAATGGCGGCACGACCGCTTGCGGTGCCGGATTGTATTTTGACAGCGCGACCAACGCGTGTCAGAATTGTCCCAAAAACTATACGTCGGACGGCAACGCGAAAAGCCCCAACGAGTGTTATTACACGTGCAAGGCGGGATTCTATATGGATATTGTGAACCGGCCCCTGACCATGGCCGCCGGGTGCGTCTTGTGCGACGACGGGACGGCGACGGCGGATTTTCCGGGCACAAGCAGTTTGGAGCATAAGGTATACTATGGCAATAAATCGCCGGCCGGCATTTGCAGCACCAGCACCAAGGGCCCGAATGATCCCGTGGCCGCCGGCCGCGCGGACGACCCTGGATGCGGCACGGCGGCGACCGGATGCAATGCGAATTGCTATTTGGTGCAAAATAGCAAAAACGCCTATACCGGCGCGAAATTGCCCGACGTGTGCAAGGCGTGCCCGACGAATTACAAATCGGTCGCCGGTTCGATCGGCGAGGGGTCATGCCATATCACCTGTCCCGTCGATCAATACGTTTCCGTGGTGGGCGGCCAATGCGTCGCCTGTCCGGAGGGCCAGGTGAATCCGAACCCCAAACCGGTCTGTCCGTCCTGCGGGGATTCTTGCCAGCCCAAAGCGCAGCCGTATTGCCTGACGCCCGAAGACGCCACGAACAATACCACCGATTGCAAGACATGCCCGTCGGGGCAAGAACTGGACGGCAAGGGCGGATGCCGCGCCTGTCCGGCGGGGTATCAGGCCCGCGGCGGCATCGTGTGCTATGTCAATTGCAAATACAACGAATATGTTCCCTATGCGGGCGGAAAATGCATGACGTGCCCGGACGGATCGACGTCGCCCGAATATGTCCAGGCGCTAAGCGGATACGACCCGGTGATGACCGGCCTGGTCCAGTCCCAGTTTGTGCACGCGGTGAACAACGGCAACACGTCGACCTGTGTCGACGCCAATGGCCAAACGACCGCGTCGGCGCCGGCGAACGCGCCGAACAAATGCCCGGCGGGCAAGGGACTGAACGGCAACGGCGCCGATGCCGACGCCGCGGGATGTTCCCGCTGTACGGCGAATTATTACAACGACGGATCGGCGCAGATCTGCGCCCCGTGCCCGTCGGGATACAAAACGTCCGGCGACGCGACCGGCCGGAACAAATGCGTTATCAGTTGCCCCGCGTATACGCATGTCGCGGCGCCCGACGGCGGATGCGTGTCGTGCCTGACGGGGACGTCGTCCGTCGCGCATGCGGTCGCGGCCGGTTCTACGTCCGATTGCCCGTACGGCGCCGTCGCGCCCGGCGATGCGCCGCCGCCGACCGCCGCGCCGACCAGTTGCACCCGCGGCCAGGGATTGGGCGCGAACAGCCTGAAAGCCAGCGCGAATGAATGTTCGGCCTGCAACGCGAATTTCTGGAACGACGGGTCGGTGACGAACGCCGGATCGTCCGACAGGGTTTATCAGGCCACGGAATGCAAGCCGTGCCCAGACGGGTACAGTTCCGACGCCAGCGCCGGATTCTTGTCCAAATGCGTGATTTCCTGTCCGGTCGATACCGAAGTGAAAAATGCCGGCGACAAATGCACGCCGTGCGCATCGAACATGGGGTCCATGGCGTTTACGACCGACGCCACGAATTGGCATCATTGCGTTTCCCCGGATCAGTTGCCATCGGGGTACAAGACCGCCGGCGGCGGTCAGGCCAATAACGTCTGTCAGCCCGGCACTGGCGATTCGATTCAGATCCAGCCCAGCGCCGGCGGCGCGAACAACACGGATCATACCGGAAAATGCATCCCGTGCGAGATGGGATATTATTCGGACGGCGGCGACGGCATCTGCAACCGGTGCGGCGGATACATGCTCTGGACCGATCCGCTGAGTCCCAATCAGACGACGGCCGGCAAGGGCAGCACCAGCGCCAGCCAGTGTTTGCCGGGATGCCTGCCCGGGAACAAGATGACGTCCCAGGTTGAAAACCTGTCCACCGGCGGTCAAACATCGTACTCTTGCACGCCGTGCGCCAAGGGAACCTGGGCCGCGAACGGCAATATCGGCGCGTGCACGCCCTGCGATCCGGGTTGGACGACCTCCGTCGAAGGCGCGACGTCCAAGTCGGCGTGCAATGTGCCGTCCATGACCAGCGGGATTTCCGGCTGTCCGGCCAACGCGACGATCGATGCGGTTTCCTGTCCCGTTGCGAATGGCCGGGCCAGCACGAAACGCAGCGGCAATTGGGGATGCATGGTTCAGCCGGGATGCCTGTGCAACGACTTTCCCTCCGGGGTCGTCCATTTCCCGATTAATTCGGACGGTTTGGCGCCATTTCCGGCGGACGGTGCGGTATGCAGCTTTGGATCCGACGAGATGACCCAGCCGCCGATCGGCAAATCGTGTTGGGGAATTTCGATCAATGTGCTCTCGGCCGACCGGACGTCGTGCGATACGCACCGGTGCCCCACCGGCGGGATTGTCGATTCGACCTGTGCCGGGACGACCCGGGCGCAATTCGGGGTCACCCACGGCTGCATGGATGCGTATTGCCGCTGCAACTGGGGCCGCGTGATGGATAACGGCACCGCCACCGGGCTCTGTGTCCGCGAAGAGGCAGGCGTCGATTGGATCATGGGACAGATGGGGCTATTGATGTCCAGCCTGGCGCAGAAATCAGACATCGACTGCAACGCCGGATTCGGGGTTACCAACACGGCCAATCCGACGACCCCCGACCCCGTGACGCAATGCTATAAATGCGCGATCGGATACTATTCCGAAGGCAGCACGTATAACGCAAGCAACCTGGGCGGCGGGCCGAATGTCGGGTGCATCAAATGTCCCGTCGGCACGACGACCGCCGGCACGGGCAGCCGGTTGTCCGATTGTAAATAAAAAAATGCCGCAAACGCGGCATTTTTTTATAGAGCATAGAGGGGGGGGCGACAAGATAATCATTCGTACGGATTGTCGGATTTTTTATATTCGATAATAATCGGCAACTGTTCCCAATTCAGTGCCTTTGCAATGCCGCGTCGCAGATAGCGCGTATAGGATTCCGGAATATCCGATGCGCCGCCGACATTGATCGCGATTCGAATCGGATGCTCGCCGGTCTGGGTCGCGAACTTGATTTTCATCGGACGTTTCAGGCGTGACATCGGCGGTTGGTGCGCGGCGATGAGGCGTTCGATAGTCCGGTTGATCAGCGACGTCGGCGCGCGCGCGGTCGACAAATCCCATAATTCGAACACGCGTTTTAACATGTTTTTCACGCCGATTCCCGTTTCGGCCGAAATGGGTAAAATCAGCGGTTTGATAATCTGCGAAAAGGAATTGTTGAATTGGTGTTTTAACTTTAACAATTTATCTTCGCGGTCGTCGGCGGGCACCAGATCCCATTTGTTCAAGCATACGCATAAAATCTTTCCCGCGTCATAGACGCGCGCCGCGATGCCCAATGCCTGATTCTCGATATTTTTTGTAGAATCGACAATCAGAATAATCACGTCGGATTTGGAGAGCGCATCCAACGATTTCAACGCGGCCAATGTTTCGACATCGTCGGTGATGCCTGCCTTTCTCCGCAGACCCGCCGTATCGACCAAAACGAAATCGCGGCCCATCGCGTGCGCGCGGATATTGACCGTATCGCGGGTGACGCCCGGAACGTCCTGGACGATCATGCGTTCCGTTCCCAAAATTTTATTGACCAGCGTGGATTTTCCGACATTCGGCTGACCCATAATGGCAATTCGCAATTGCGAATTGCCAGAGTTTAGAGTTGAGAGTTTAGAGTTGAGATTATCATTATCTAAACTCTTAACTCTCAACTCTAAACTCTCGATGAAATCATAGATTTTATCGAACCCGATTTTGTGTTCCGCGGCGATCGGAATCGGCGCGCCGAACCCCAGTTTATAAAATTCGGAAATGTCCGCCGCGCGTTTCGATGACTCCATTTTGTTCGCCAATAACAGAATCGGTTTGTTCGTTTTTCGTTTCTCGTTCCCGCCTTCGCGGGAATGACAAACCATCGTCTCTCGTTTTAATATTTTCGCCCAATCCAGATCTTCGGGATTCAGGCCGGCGCGGCCGTCCACCACGAATAAAATCGCATCCGCATCGCGGATCGCCTGCAAGGTTTTTTCGGTGGCCATCGCCGCGACGCCCGTTTTTGTTTTTTCCAACCCGGCGGTATCGATCAATTCCGCTCTCAAATCTAAACCCTCAACTCTCAACTCTCCCGCGACATAGTCGCGGGTTACCCCCGGCCGATCGTGGACCAGCGCGGCGCGCGACCCCGTCAGCTGATTGAACAGCGTCGATTTTCCCGTATTCGGCCGACCCGCGATCGCGATTTTGAACATGGCTTTTCTCTTGCAGAATTTACGATTTAGGATTTACGATGTACGATTCAAATTAGATATAAAAATCATAAATCATAAATCCTAAATCGTAAATAATTTCCGTTGTTTTTTATAATTTTCATTGTATTATAGTACCGAAAACCGCAAATAGCAACCGACAGAGGATTCGATATGCCAAACAAAAAACATCCGATCAAAGACGCGATCAAAAAGGCATTGCGCCATATCGCGCTGATCCTGACCGATCCAAAGCAATTTTTTTCCAAAATCGTCGCGGACGGCGAATTAGAGGAATCGATGTTAAAAGCGTTCCTGTACGGTCTGTTGGGCGGGGCGCTGGTGCTGATCATGCAACTGATCGGCGGGGCGACGATCACGTTTTCCGCGGTGTTTTCAAAACTGATTATCGTGCCGGTTCTCGCCGTCGCGATTCTGTTCGTGATGGGGGGGCTGCTGATGCTGGTGTCCGAAATCACCGGCGGCGAACGCGATTGGGAGATTGCGGTCAAGGGCTTGGCGTCCGTTTTCTTTATCTATCCCGTCATTCTGGTCATCAACGCGATCGCGTTCAATTGCACGTCTTTGTGGATCGTCAGCATGATCGTCGACGCGTATGTTTTATTCTTGCTGTACAATATCGCGGTGTATTGCATGCGGGGGAATCGGATCCGCGTGATCCTGGTCATCGGCGCGTTGGCGGTGTTCGTGGTGACGGTGTATCTGACGGATTACCGGCTGGGCTGGTTCATGCTGAAAAACACATCCGCCGCATTGAAATGTTTGGTTTAAAAAAACGGCGTCCATGCGGGCGCCGTTTTTTTTACGCGAATGCGATGACATTTTTCAAAATATTTCGAAATGTTTCCAATTGCCCGATCTCGACGAATTCGTCGGCCGTATGCGCCTGATCGATGCTGCCCGGGCCCAACACCACCGTCGGAATGCCCATGGCCGCGTAATGTCCCGCCTCGGTCCCATAGGATACTTTTGGAATCTTTGCTGTTTCCGCGAACGCGGCCAGCCCGGCTACAAAGGGCGCGTCGTTCGGCGTGTCGAATGCCGGCAAATGCGCGGGGCGAAAGCTTTTGACCGATAGGCCGTCGATCGTTTGCGCGTATTCGGCAATCGCCGCGTCCAAATTCGCGAAAAATTTCTGTTCCGATTCATTGTTTAAAAAACGGGCGCTGTATTCCAATTTGGCGAAATCCGCGATGATGTTTTGCGCGGTGCCCGCACTGAACCGGCAGATGGTCGCGACGGAATGCGGAACCGTAAACGCCGGATCCGCGCGCGACTGAAACGGGCACAGTTTTTCCGTGAATATTTCGTATATTCTGACCGCGTGTTTGATCGCGTCGACCCCGTTCTCCGGGTTCGAAGAATGGGCGGCCCGGCCGGTGATATGAATTTCGCCGTGCGTCGATGTTTTTTGCCCCAAGACAATCCGGTTTTCCGTCGGTTCCATCACGATGCATCCGGACGCGTTTTTAAGATCGGCGGCGGCCAGGACGTCGTTGATGCCGCTGCCGCCGGTTTCTTCGTCATGCGTAAAGGCAAATCGAAACGTTTTTCCCGATGCGGCCATTTCGGGCAATAGGGAGAGCAGCGTTGCGATCGCGCCCTTCATATCGCAGGTGCCGCGGCCGTACAGCCGGGAACCGACGTGGCGCACGCGGAACATGCCGGCATCCGCCGGAACGACGTCCAGATGTCCGGAAAAGACGACGCCCGGTTGGCGCGGGTCGCCGATGATGCCGACAACGCCCGCGCGGGTTTTGCCGGGGTTATAGGCCAGATGCGCGTCGCCGCCGGCGCGGACAATCCGGTCGCGGACGTATGCGGCCGCATCGACTGTATCGCGCGCCGTGGTGGTGTCGATTTCGATCAGTTGTTGCAAGATGTCCAGCATGATTTTTCCTTTTTCTAGTCGTGCAATATCTGCATTTTATTCATTTTATGAACGTTCAGCAAGGCGTTTTCAACGACCTGTTTCGCGTTCATGCGATGAACGACGGACGTTACTTTCGCATCGCCGTCCGTTTTGTCGATGCCATAATGCGCGCCGGTGAATACTTCGTATTGGCCGATGACGACCGCGCCGAATTTTTTGAAAAATTTCGGCGACGCTTCGTATCCGTCCAGCGTTTCCGTAAACACGATCTCCGTTCGCATCGCCATCGGCGACCGCAGCGCGTCCAGGAACAGTTGCGTCCCCAACCCGTGCAGCTGAAATTCCGGCAGAAAGTAAATCGTTTTGAAATGCAAAACGTCCGCCCCGTTGAACGATTGAACGATGTCGTTCCGTCGGAATATTTCCAACGCCCCGGCATCGTCGGCGTCGTTTGCGATCGCGGCATGGGCGAATCCGACGATCCGGTTGGCGTCGGTGACGACGTCCATCCGCACCCGGTCCGGAGCATCCAACGATGCGACGATGTTTTTACGGGCCACGTCGGATAATACCGTCGCGGAAAAGCACAGGTCCAGCAACGCCCGCGAATGCAGATTCGCATACGCCAGATTCGCGGATATGGAATGAACGGTGCCGATAGGCCCGGCGTCGGGAATCCCGGCCGGTCGGATAATGATATTTTTGAACATAAGATAAACTCTTTGGTTAAATTTTGATAAAACGGCCTATGCGATTGGATGTCGCACAGAAAAACAATGAGAAAGAGGGTATAGAAAAGTTAGGCGCGGGGCGCCCAATAGAAAACAGAAAAATAAAGCTGTCTGTTAAACATGTCGTTTAGGATAACACGATTGCTTTGAAATGTCAAGAATGCGCCGCGGCAAGAAAGGAAACCCGCGAAAGCGGGATTTATTTTTCTGTTTTATCTGCCAGAACAACATAGAAAAAAGCGACCGGTGGGCAAACGAAACACCAAAATATAAACCAGCCAACGCGGTTCACTGCTCCGCTACTCGGGTGGCCTGCCACCCGAAGCGTCGCAGACGCGAAGGGTGGAGGCCTGGGTCGGAATCGAACCGGCATACAAGGATTTGCAGTCCTCTGCATAACCACTCTGCCACCAGGCCAACGGGTGCACTATAAATGTTAAATTCCGTAAAATCCAGTACAAATTATTTACGATTGATGATTTAGGATTTATGATTTGACTATCCCGGAAAGTCGGTAGGGCGCGCAGGCCCTGCGCGCCGATTCATAATTCGGCGGCCAGGGGCCCGGCCGCCCTACCTATCCGGTAGTCAAATCATAAATCGTACATCGGCAATCGTAAATCATCAATCGGCGTATACTTTTCCCTTTTCCCTTATCCCTTTTCCCGGTATAATCCGCGCATGATTCAAACACTGACAATCACCGATTTTCGCAACCATACGTTCAGCCGGATCCGGACGGACGGCGCCCCGAATATCATTATCACCGGCCCAAACGGCGGCGGGAAAACCAGTATCTTGGAGGCCATCAGCGTCCTCTCCGGCAATGGCGGGTTGCGCGGCGCAACCGCCGACGAAATGGCACGGATCGTAGGGGCGCGTCGCGACGCGCCCAGGGCGGCTCGCGAGCCGCCCCTACAAAATTTCGCCGTCGTTGCGGAATTGTCCGACGGCACCGAAATTTCCGTTTATTGGAATGCGGCCGATAACAAGAAAAAGGCAAAGCTGAACACCAACGCGTCGCCGTTGTCGAAATTGGGCGAAGTGATGCGCATGGTCTGGATCACGCCGCGCGAAGACCGCGTCTTTATCGATTCCGCGTCCGATCGCCGCGCGTTTTTCGATCGGCTGTGCTCTGGATTTGTGCCGAACCATTCGGGACATGTGTTTCGATTGTCCAAACTCTTATCCGAACGCGCGTTCGCGTTAAAGAATCGCGCGGCGGATGGCTGGCTGACCCCCATCGAGCGTCAGATTGCGGAAATCGCGATTCCGGTCGCCCGCGCAAGGGTAAATTTTGTTGAAAATATAAATAGACTTTTGATGGATGACGGAAGAGGGATGACGGATGATGGAAAATCACCTTCATCCATCGTCCATCATCCATCATCCATCTTTGTATCCGGCATGGTCGAGGGAAAAATGTTTGGCGGTGCAACCGACGCCGATCTGATTTCGGAATACGCGGCCTATTTATCGAAAAATCGCGAACTGGTCGCGGACAAGATGAGCATCGACGGCCCGCATCGCGCGGATTTCGGCCTGTTCGACGGCGTCTTGAATCGGAACGCGGACCAGTTGTCGACCGGTCAGCAAAAGGCGGCGCTGCTGCGTCTGATCATCGCGTATGTAAAGGCGGCGCGGTCGACATCCGACCGGCCCATTTTGGTTTTGTTGGACGAAATCGCGGCGCATCTGGATGCCGGCGCGCGCGCGACGCTGTTTTCCGAATTGCAATCCGCACGCGCCCAGGTATGGATGACGGGATTGGATCGGGCCGCATTTTCCGACCTGGGACACGCGAAATTTATCTATTGCGAAAATGGAATGATAACGGGTAATATGTAGGGGCGGATGACAATCCGCCCGGCGCGGCTTCGCCGCGCTTTGGACGGGCGCAACATGTTGCGCCCCTACAACAAAATTTAAAATGAAAAAACTGGATTATCAGCAATTGCTGGAAAAAGCTTTAAAGATGGTGGTCAAGGAAGCGCTAAGCCATGCCCAATCCGTCGGCCTGACCGAGGGGGCGCATTTCTATATCACGTTCAAAACGCGTGAACCCGGCGTCGTCATTCCCGATTTCCTGAAACTGCGCTATCCCGAAATGATGACAATCGTTCTGCAGCATTCTTTTTACAACCTAAACGTGGCGGACGAAGAATTCGGCGTAACCCTGACCTTTGACGGGCGGCCGTTTTATATCCGCGTGCCGTTTGGCGCGATGGTGGAATTCAAAGATCCGTCCGTCGATTTTATGCTGCAATTCCATCCGAAATCCGCGATGACGGCCGGAAACGACCTGGAACTGCCGCTGGCCGAAGAAAAATCGATGACCACAGACGACAAACGCGTCGTGTCGTTGGACGAATTTAGAAAGAATAAGAAAATTTAAGATTTACGATTTCTGATTTACGATTTGACTACCCCGGAAATTCACACAAACAAGTTTGCGGAATTTCCGACCCTTCTGAGAAGGGTAGTTGTTCTCTGGAATAATTCCAGAATATAATTGCCCTTATTAGAAGGGCCGGATTTTGCTAATGAGCGCGGAACGCGCGAATTTGAAAAATCCGGGGTAGTCAAATCGTAAATCAGAAATCGTAAATCTTAAATTTCATTTGTATCCCGCCCGCTTTTATGATAAAATTACAGATAAAGAATCCCGTCTAGGAGGGAAGCAATGACCAAATTTTTCAAGAAGTTCAGCCTGATTTTTGCCACGTGCCTGATCGTTGGCGTGGCCTATGCCGCGGGACCGATCGCGTCATCCGGTCTGGTCGGGAATAACCCGGCGCCGACCGCGCGTCCCGGCATCGTCGCGACCACGGTGGGCAGCGTGAACGGCGCCATCGTGTCCAGCGCGTTCGGCCCGCGCATGCCGACATTGAAATATACCGGCGGCTCGCCGACCCCGACGCCGTGCACGGGGAACAACTGCCCGAATACCTGCACCGGAACCAGCTGCTATCTGGCGGACAAGGATTGCATCAGCCAGTATCAGTCGTGTTTAAAGGCATCCGACGTCTGCGGCGCGAATTTCGAAAACTGCACCAACAAAACGCTGTTCTTTGCGGCGAAATCGAACTGCACGTCGACGTTGCTGCAATGCTCGCCCAATGCGACAAAGCTGTTGTTCGGAACGAATGACCAATCGATTTTGGCGACCCAGGATACGACGATCAAGGATGATTTCGGAAACTATATCTACACTTATCCGACCGACAATTCCATTTTGGGCGGGATGATCAAGGGCGCCGCGATCAGCCAACAACTGTCGACCCAGGATTGCGTGAAAAAGTACACTCAATGTCTGAACGGGTCGTCCGTTTGCGGATCCGATTTCGCATTGTGCACGACGGATGCGGCGTTCAAAAAGCAAAAGATATTCTGCGCATCCACCTTGGCCCGGTGCGGCAATACCGGATTGATGGAACTGTGGGGAACGACCGACACGACGGCCAATCCGATCGCGCCCGGACGCATCCGCACCATGATCGACGAAGGCGCGAACCTGGCCGCCGCGAACGCGGTATCCACGTGCTATAAGATCGCGGACAACTGCATCCTGCAGGCCTGCGGCCCGAACCCATATTTGTGCAAGGTCGGCGTGGATCAGACGACGGCGAACGCCGCCGCCGGCGCGACGACCGATGCGTCCACCGCGGCCGCCGCGGCCGGAACGAACGCGATCGCGCCGATTACCGCGAACAACAGCGGCCCGATCACCGCGGCCCAGGTGCGTGCGCTGATCCAGGGGGCGTGCCTGGACACCATCGGGGGCAGCCAGTATTGCTATATGACCGTGAATCCTGGAAAAATCCCGGCGCCATCGGATTTGGCGGATCAGGACACGCGTCTGGACACGTTCGACAATATTTACGGCACCCGGTTCAACACGGGCATGCAGGCGAACATCGACAAGATGATCAACGCGTTCAACACCAAACAGAATCAGACGTGCCAGAACACCATCGTCAGCTGCGCCATGCGCAACTGCGGCGGCGGCATCGGCAGCGTGTGCTATTCCCAGGCGTACGATAGCGTGAACAACGCGACCGACGTCACATTACCCGCGCCGTTATCCGACATCCGCGCGGGATGCGAGGCGATCGTGAACGCCGACCCGGCGTGCATCTATGCGGCCGCGGCGTACAATTATTCGAATACGAAAATCTATAACGTCGGCACGTACGGGAACAACAGCATCTTTGACACGCTGTTCACCAGCCCGCACGCCACATCCGGCCCGGCCGATCCGATCGGCGCGGTCGGCATGCTGAATTCGCGGCTGGCGTCGTCGTTCAATACCGCGGCGTTGAAACAGCTGCAGACCCAATGCGAACAAGTGGCGTCCAACTGCGTCAAATCCCAATGCGGCACGGATTACATGAACTGTTTCCGCAACCGGAACGACGTCGTGTCGTCGATCGGCGGCATGCCGGACAACACGGCGGCCGGCAACCGGGTCGCGGGCGTGCTTGATCGCGCGATCGTCATCGGGCTGTGCATCGATACGGTCAAAAACGATTCGTCATGCCAACAGCATATCCAGGTCGAAGCGGCCAAACTGAAAACCGGCACGCTGGGCACCAACGCGACCAGCGTTTGGACCGGCGGCGCGACCGCGGGCACCACGGCGGCGGCGGGATGGATCGACGGCGCGACGGTATCGTTCAAGGATATGGGGCACATCACGGACACGCGTCAGCAGATGCGGGATGGCAACGGCAACCTGCTGTGTCTGGCGGATCAATCCAATACGGCGGATTACGGCCGGTGCGACGGATCCGACGATCAAAAGGACGCGACGGGCAAAGTGGTCAAATCATACACCATTCCGTTTATGGTGGCGTCCGACGACTATGCGGTCGTGCTGGCCCAGAATCAGATTTTCCAGGCATTGATCGGCAACATGGAACTGAACGCCCAGGCGATCTATAACAAAAAGATGACGGCCCAGATGAATACCTGTCATGCCCAGAACGAGGGTGGCATCATGGGCAAAAACGACATGTATTCCGACTTTATGTGGACAAAGCTGAAAGTGAAAAAGATTCCGGCGGATTATTCGGTCAACGGATTGCTGGACACGCAGATCATCGCGTCGAATGACCTGTACGGATCGTTCTGCCGCGTGCGGGTGTCGATCAAGTCGAACGATCCGATGATCAATCAATTGATCCAACAGGGCAAGATCACGGACGCGTCCGGCAAAAACACCCTGTTATCGCTGGGCAACGACAAATCATGGACGTACCGGAACTTTGCGGTCGGCGACGCGTTTACCTGCGGATCCTGGATCCCCCAAGACACGTTGCAAAAGATTTCCCAGTTGATTTACGACCAGGCGCATGTCAAGGCGACCGCGGGCAATACCGCGACGCGCAACTGGCTGACGGCACTTGGCAGTGTTGTCGGGGCGGTTGGCGGCGGCATCGGGATGAATTCGTTGCAGAACGGTCCGTTCGGCGGACTGCTTGGGACGAATCCGGCGCAACGGATCAGCACGATCCAGGCCCAGAATTGCCAAAACGCGTTCGATACCGCGATCAATATGCTTAAAAATTATCCGACAAGCTATGCGGTGCGCGGCCCGGCCGTCTATAACCCGGCGAATAACAAAGAGGTCTTGGGCTATACCTATACCCTGGTCGGTGCGCAAACGAATATCAGCCCGGCCGTGTTACAGGCGCAAAAACAGGAACAGGATCGAATGGCGACGGTTCAGCAACAGGCCATAAACAACGCGAACAAGGAATACACGAATGCGGTGGCCGCGCAAACCACGGCGCAGGAGGCCCTTGCAACGGCCAAGGCGAATGCCGCAAACACGATAGACAAGATGTCGGAAGAACATAAAAAAGCCAAGGATTTTAATCCGGCAAAATTAATCGCAGATGATTCAGAGGTTCAAAAAGCGCAAGCAGCGTTGAATACGGCAAACGCCCGGGTGACAGCGACCCAGGACCTTGTCTTCCAGGCCTCTCAAAACAGCGTCGGCAATATGGGCAATACCGGCTATGTGCCCGTTCCGACGGCGATCGCCGAAATGAACGCGGCCAAGGCGCAATGCACGAATCCAGAGGCGGGCAAGAATAATTTCTGGAGCAACGGCGGCGGCAAGGCGGTGCTGGACACCGTGGGCGTGGTCGGCGGCGGCATCTTGGGCGGCATTGTGGTGAACAAGCTGGTCAAATCGCAACAGGCGGCGACCGCGGACGCGGCGGCGGCGGCGGCCCAGGCGGATTGGATGGCCAATGTCGGGTCCAAGATATTGTGCTATATCGGTTCCGACCAGATCGGCCAGTTCGGCGACATCCGTTCGACAAGTATGGAGTAATCGTAGGGGCGCATATTTACGCCCTGATAATCCAAAAACAAGGGGGCGCAATTATGCGCCCCTACGCATTTAAATAATGTCCGAAATAATGCTCCAAACATACGATCCCGAAATTCATCATCGCCGGTCAATCCGTAAACGCGGTTATGATTATTCGTTTGGCGGCGTGTTTTTTATAACCATTTGTACGGATAATAAAAAACCAATACTTGGTCGGGTTCAAATGGGTGAGATGAATTTGAATAGCATTGGTAAAGTTGTTCATGATTGTTTATTGGGAATGCAAGATCGTAACACCCGCGCCGTTCTGCACGAATGGGTTGTTATGCCGAACCATGTCCATTTCATTTTGGAAATAAAAATTATCAATAACGGGGCGCAATTATGCGCCCCTACGCGCCCCCATTTGATTCGCGGTATGCGTCAAAAAATCCGAACGATGTAGGGGCGCATACTTGCGCCCCAATTAACCCGGAATTTGGTAGGAAATTATCCGAGTTGGCACAAATCATTCGCGGGTTCAAAGCCGCGGTATCCAAACAAATTGGAAAATCAATCTGGCAGCGGAATTATTACGAGCATATTATCCGCGATCGGGACGATTATGCGGAAATCGCGAATTACATTGCGAACAATCCGAAAACATGGGACACCGATAAATTATATCAAAAGCAATTGGATGCGTTTAACGGGATAATGTAGGGGCGCGTACTCGCGCTCCGGGGCGCAATTATGCGCCCCTACGTTTCTTTTTCTCGGGCGACGTTTTGTCGGTGTTTTCCTTTTTCAAAAACGATTCCAGCCAGTGGTTGTCAAAGTTCAGGTTCCGGACGTCTTTGTTCCGCAGCAACCGTTGTTGCAGCGGAATCGTGGTTTTCACCCCCTCGATCGCGAATTCGTCCAACGCGCGCCCGGCCCGCATGATGCACGCCAACCGCGATGGCGCCGAAACGATCAGTTTTGCGATCAATGAATCATAGGTCGGCGGGATTTTATAGCCCGGATACGCCGCGGAATCGACGCGGACGCCCAAGCCGCCCGGCGCGGAATATTGCGTGATCGTTCCCGGGTTCGGGATGAATGTTTCCGGATCCTCGGCATTGATGCGGAATTCGATCGCGTGCCCATGCGGGGTCAGGTTCGATTGCGCATACCCCAATTCTTCGCCCATGGCGACCCGAATCTGTTCGCGCACCAAATCGACGCCGTATACCATTTCCGTGACCGGATGTTCGACCTGTAAGCGCGTGTTCATTTCCAGGAAATAGAACTTTCCATCCTCGAACATAAATTCCAGCGTGCCGGCGTTGGTATACCCCATTTTCTTCACCGCACGCTTGCATACCTCGATCATATCTTCGCGCTGTTTCGGGGTCAATGCGGCGGCCGGGCATTCCTCCATGACTTTTTGATTCTTGCGCTGTAACGAGCAATCGCGTTCGCCGAAGATCACGACGTTGCCGTGATGGTCGCCCATCACCTGAAACTCGATATGGCGGGGGTGCAGCAATAATTTTTCCATATACAGCGTGTCGTCGCCGAATCCGGCCGATGCCTCGCGCTTTGTCATCTGGAACGCCTCGGCCATCTCATCCGCGTTCATCACGGGACGCATGCCCTTGCCGCCGCCGCCCGCGGAGGCCTTTAACATCACCGGATATCCGATTTTTTCCGCCCATTTCATCGCGTCCGCCAAGGTATCGACCGCGCCGTCGGAACCCGGCACAACGGGCAGACCGCATTTGATGGCGGTTTTTTTCGCCGCGACCTTGTCCCCCATTTCGGAAATCATTTTGGCCGACGGCCCGATCCAGATCAACTTGTGCTGTTCCACCTTTTCCACAAAATCCGCCCGTTCGGATAGAAATCCGTAACCGGGATGAATCGCGTCGGAATTGGTCAATAGCGCGGCCGTGATAATCGCGGATTCGTTCAGGTATGAATCGCGGGCGGGCGGGGGCCCGATGCAGACGGATTCGTCGGCGACATGCACGTGCATCGCGTCGCGGTCGGCCGTGGAATAGACGGCGACGGACCGGATGCCCATGTCGCGGCACGCGCGAATAATGCGCAGGGCGATTTCGCCCCGGTTTGCAATGAGTATTTTTTTAATGGTTGGCAAAATTTGCTCCTTCGTCGCAAATTTAGCCCATAGCCGTTAGCCAATAGCCCATAGTTATTTGGTATAAAATTATGATTACTTTTTTTGACTATGGGCTATGGGCTATGGGCTATGGGCTATTCAATCACGACCAGCGGCGTGTCGAATTCGACCGCCTGGCCTTCGGTGACAAGGATTTCTGTGACAACGCCGTCGCGGTCGGATTTGACGGGGTTGAATGTCTTCATCGCCTCGATCAAGGCGACGGTATCGCCGTTTTTGACCTTTGCGCCTACCGTGACGAACGGTTTGGCCCCCGGTTCCGGCGCCAGATACGCGACGCCGACCATGGGCGAGCGCAGGGCGTTCGCCGCCGCCGCGGGATTTTTGGCGTCATCGCCCGGCGCTTTGGCCAACGGTTGCGGCGCGGCGGCCGCGGCAAAGGTTGGCGCCGGTACGGATACGGCGGCCACGGCGGCGGATTGTTTGGACAGATGGATTTCCTTGCGGAAAAGGCCGAACAGGAAGCTGCTTTCTGTTTTTAATTCGGTCAGTCCCATTTTATCCATCATCTGGGACAGGTTTTCGATCGTATTAGACGATGACATTTTGTTTCCTTTGTTGCGCCATGCATGAACAGATTCGCATTTTGTTCGATGAATGACTATATCTCTTTTGCCCATACCGGGCACAGCTTGAATCATACCAGATATTGCGGGGAAGTCAAGATTAGAGCATAGAGCATAGATAATAGTTAATAGATAAATTTGTCTAAAAATAGTAACTTATTGTCTATGCTCTATTATCTATGCTCTATGCTCTGTTCCCTGACCGATGCGCGGGGCGCATCGGTCAGGGAACGGGATCATACCCGAATCCGCCGCCGGGGCGGCACCGGGACAGCCGCTTGATCGCCATCCATCCGCCGCGCATCGTCCCGTGTTTTTCGATGGCCTGTTTCGCGTATTCGGAACAGGTCGGGGTAAACCGGCATGCCGCCTGGCCCCCAAAGATCGGCGACAACGCGATCTGATAGATTTTGATAAGAAAGAGGGCGACGGATTTCATTAGAGCATAGTTAATAGAGCATAGAGCATAGATAAAAATAGGTGATAAATAAATTGGGTCGTCGGTACAGCCGACACAATATCTATGCTCTATTAACTATGCTCTATGCTCTTGGTTATTCATTCCTTAAACTGTCTATGGGGTTTAACCTTGCGGCCTTGAACGCCGGAAAGACGCCGGACGCGATGCCGACCACGACGGCGACCACGACGGATAAGATGATCGCGGGGATGCTGATCGGCGCGCTATATTGCAAAACAATGGGGACCAGGATTTTGGCCAACACCACGCCGATGATCAGGCCCATCATGCTGCCGATGAATGAAATCAGAATCGATTCAGAGAGGAATTGCGTGATGATGTGGCGCTCTTTGGCGCCGATCGCCTTGCGGATGCCGATTTCGCGCGTGCGTTCCGCAACGGACACCAGCATCATGTTCATAATCCCGATACTTCCCACCAACAGCGACACCGACGCGATCGAAATCAGCAGCATTTTCATGAATCCGGTGATCGTGTTCATGGTGTCCAGCACCTGTTGCATGCTCATGATTTGAAAATCGTCTGCATCCCCGTCTTTCAGTTTGTGCCGTTCGCGCAGCAATTCCGTGATGGTCTGCATGGACAGCGTATTGTCCGCATCCTCGGCCAGTTTCAGGGTGATCATACTGACGGCGTCGGGGAACCGGCTGCTTTGCAGGCGTTGGGTCAATGTCGTGATCGGAAGGATCGCCATGTCGTCCTGATTCCCGCCCATGGTGTCGCCGCGCGATTTCATCACGCCGACGACGATGCACGGCACGTTGCCGACGCGCACGATCTGACCCACCGGGTTCGCCGGCATCTGTAACGAATCCACAACTTTTGGCCCCAATACCACGTAATTCGCGCCGTTGCGCTGGGCGCTATAATCAAAGAAAGTCCCGCCGTCCTGAATCTCGATGCTGTTCACGATTTGGTAATCCGTATTCGTGCCGACGACAGAGGTGGACCAGTTTTGGTTGCCATAAATGATGCTTGAGCCCATCATTTTGACCGGGGCCACGGCGACCACGCCGGGCAGTTGGCGGATGGCATCCGCATCCTGGATCGTCAATGTCATGCGGTTGCCGGTGCGCACCCCGGATGCCTGGGCCGCGCCGGGCCGGATGGTCATATTGCTGGTCCCCAATGATGAAAACTGATCGTCGATCTTTTTCTGAACCGTTTCGCCGAACGTCACCATGACCACGACCGCCATGACGCCGATGATAATGCCCAGGATGGTCAGAAACGACCGGATTTTATTTCCGGAAATAGAGAGCCAGCTTTCTTTTAAAATGTCGTTAAAGGTCATGTTACTTGCCCGCCTGTTGCTGTTTCAGAGATGCAATCAATTTTTCCGCGCGCAATGGCGCCAATCCGAAAGTTCCGCTGGTAAAACCGGTCAGCCGTTTTAATTCTTCGACATAATTTTTGTTTCGGTATCCGTTGTTTATAAATTCTTCTATATCCTCTGGGTGGGTGTTATAAATAGCGCCGAAGACAACATGCAGTTTGTCTGACTCTTTTCTGATTCGGATTGCTTTTAATTCCGGATTCGCCGCGATGATGGCATCATACAGCCCATCCAATTTTTTCTGCATTTTATCCCGTACAGAATCTATTTTTGCCCGCCCGTTCAATTCGATCGGCTGACTCATGCCAAAATCGAACTGGACGGCTTTGGTTGCCGTATCCGGGAAAAGAAACGCGCGCAAAGCCCATGCGGATTTTTCCAAAAATTCGATCGATCGGCCGTTCAGCGGAAGGTTATAGTCTTTTGAGATCTCTATCGGCGTCGTGCGGCCCATTTCTTTGATCCGGTTTTCCAAATCCCGTGCTGACGATTGAAACTTATGGCTCTTTGAATCGTAAGCATTTCGATCCCGCCCCAACTGCGTCGTCAGATAGGCCTGTAAAAAATCGTTGGATTTGACTTGCATCTCTTACTCTCTTACAACTTCCTTTCGTCTTTTGGGATCGGGCCGTCGTGGGTGATATGGCCGTCGCGGATATGGATCAAACGGTTCGTGTGTTTCGCGATGTCGAATTCGTGCGTGATCATCACGACCGTGATGCCCATGTCGCGGTTCAATGTCTTGAACATTTCCAAAATTTCGAACCCCATTTTGCTGTCCAAATTCCCGGTCGGCTCGTCCGCCAGAATCAGTTTCGGATCACCGGCCAGCGCGCGCGCGATCGCAACCCTTTGCCGCATGCCGCCCGACAATTGCGGCGGCAAGTATGTTTCGAATTTCGCCAGATCGACTTTTTTCAGCATGGCGCGGGCACGTGAAATCCGTTCATCCATCGGCAACCCGCGGTACATCAGGGGCAGCATGACATTGTCCAGAACGCTGCGCTTCGGCAACAGGTTGAAATTTTGAAACACAAACCCGATGTATTCGTTCCGCGCCACGGCCAATTCGTCCGCCGTCATGTGCGTGACGTCGTTCCCATAAAGCTCGTACGTGCCGGATGTCGGCGTGTCCAGCGCGCCGATGATATTCATGCATGTCGATTTTCCCGACCCCGACGGCCCCATGATGGACACGAATTCGCCGGATTTAATGTTGAAATTCAGGTCGTACAAAACCTGTTGCGTCCCGCCCATTTCCAGCGGAAACGATTTGCAGATTTTCTTGAAAGAGATGACCGATGGTTGCGGCTTCATTTTATTCTCTTTCTGGATATATAGTCCATTATTCCAGCGGCCATCAGTATGGCGATCGTATCCACCCCGGACATTCGAAAATCATAACCAAGAATATCTTTTATGAAAAAAGCAACACTGAAACATGCCAGGAATACCACAAGAAACATCCAGAACGGCGGTATTTTCGAAGATTTTTTTGTCATTTCTTGACCCTTTAGTTATCCGCGTTAAATCCGATTTTTCGTTTGGGTCGCGGATGTTCGATCAGATGATCCAATGCGGTGATTATATCATTGATCGTTTTGGTATGCTCTGAAAAATTCAGGTTCGTGTCGTCGATATGCAGCATCAGGACCTTTTCCAAATCTTCAATTTTCTTCTCTAATGGGCCAGCGAAATACCGGCGCATGGCGATAAAGGAATTCACAATGGCGATGTTGATT
>Ga0209629_10000616_pt1 | contig 19994 bp, 21 predicted proteins | sample TergutCu122P5_FD_187286 | JGI IMG/M metagenome (GOLD analysis project Ga0209629, IMG submission 187286) | Cubitermes ugandensis P5 segment gut microbial communities from Kakamega Forest, Kenya - Cu122 P5 (SPAdes) (version 2) | ecosystem: Host-associated > Arthropoda: Insects > Digestive system...
CTCCGGGAAGCCACGCGAGACCTGACGATGGCGCAGTGACAGGGCCGAAACATGTAGTCTATAGTTCAATAAATACTACACTCGATATTTAGTTGTGTTCGACTACTCCTAACCTTACATCAGGCTATAATCCGTTTCTGATACATCTCCTTCTGATCCAGAATCATCCACAGGTTCATTCAGAGCTTCTAAAATATGCACATCATCGAGAAAACGGGACATTTTTCTTTCTGAAAACTCTACAATCAACACGAACAACACACCTACAGCACGAACTGCAGAACACAACGTGACTATAAACAGCTGATTGTGGACGGTTCTTTTTTTTTCCCGAAATAGTGGAAACAAAAGTCCTCAGAAAGCAGGACCAATATATATCACTGATACAGGGAGGCCAACAAAGATTGTACTGTCATTTACTTGTATTTATGATTACAAGTATTAAAACAACGATAACGCGACAATGCGGGCCCTGCACCAAACATTTGTACTAACTCCTGCAACGAAAGTATGGATAGATCGGTCGGTAGTGCAGCCAACTATTAATTACACTTATGTAATGAACTCAACAAATGTATATGTATAAAATATGCTTCATAACGTTATTCACTACCACCATGTTTCCATCGCTTTGGCGTTCATCATCGGCGTAACTTTACAAGAGTACAAAGAATACAATAATCTGCCACATGGAATATCAGGAACCACTCAATGTTATTATAAATGTCTCAAACACTGAGTATTCCAACCTAGACACTTTTCTTACTACTCTTTTAATGCTACCCTGATGGTAATGACAAAAGTGATCGATACATGTTGGTAATTAATAACATGCAATGAAACATATTTCATATATATGCATGTGTTGATTTCATTACATACGTTTAATATTCTCTAATGCATGGATATTGAACATAAGCCAAGTACTATGTGAACCTTTCGTGGTATATTGTATTCACCACCACACTTATGTTGTTTATTGACAGGCACATTTTGATGCTAACTGTGGTACATGTGTTTCCATGTGAACAAAGATTTCATTAACAGCGACTGAAAAACCCCTTAATGAAACACATTTGCCAGTGTGAAATACATGTCATGAAACAAAACTGATATTCATAATGAGGAACTGGAGGTAGGGCAGGCAAATCTGTAACAGTAATTTCTTTTGATCACAGGCATTTGTATTTATATTTGTAAATGTACATATAACCATACACATCTGTTACTGCTTTAAACATTAAACAATTCATCAACACAGTAAACGGATTGCAATTTGAAGTATCATTTCAGTGCTGCTGAAAGGGAGGCTTATCAGAAATCCACACACAATCAGAATGTCAGTAATCATTCCTCCATAACCAGACATTTTATGATGCAAGGGAATACACTGCAGAGTACTTGTTACCAACCAGTTAGGCAGTATATTTGTCTGCAAACAACACAGTGCGAGGTGCCTCAACCCAGAATAGGTCAACACCATTTCACAGAGTTATCACAGGTTCATTACATAAATCATTTTCAAACATACTTGCTGTAAACACACATTAGTCTCTAAAGATGGCATAGGTACATAACACAAATCAGATATTTAAATACGTATACACAATTGCCGAGATCATTTGCTGAAGTTCAAACCTGAACAGTACACTAGCCAGATGAAAGTAATGCCACTTTATTTCCAACCACACATGTGATTGTAATGTAGTACTTTTCATGAAATGACATGTACTGGATTTGTGTGCCTAGTGTCAGGCACAAAGTGTACTGGTTCTCTTGACCAGTGAAACAGAACTTTTGTCTGCAAACAACACAGTGCGAGGTGCCTCAACCCAGAGTAGGTCAACACCATTTCACAGTTATCACAGGTTAATTACATAAATCATTTTGAAACATATTTGCTATAAACACACATTAGGCACTAAAGATGGCACAACAAAGCCTTAAACAATGCATGAGTCAATAGATGGAAATAAGCCAAACCAGAAAGACCAATATAAATAGTTATGATCATAGAACAGAATTGTCTCAAAGTTGACAAAGCAATAATCCTCTTCAAATCAAATTCAAAATTCGCCCCAAGACCTGCTATAAATATGGTTAACCCAGAAACCAATAACAAAATAACATTTAACCAATAACTAAAAGAAGGGCTAAAACAAATTAATAAATAAACACCTGCAGTAATCAAAGTAGAAGAATGTACTAAAGCATGAACAGGCGTAGGAGCAGCTATAGCTGCAGGCAACCAAGAAGAGAAAAGGAATTTGAGCAGTCTTAGTTGAAGCAGCCAAAACAAGAAAAGAAATTAATTCTATCTCAATAGAACCTGATAAGAATTCCAAATAATAAATAGTACTTCAACTACCAAAATTATTATCCAAGCAATAACTACTAACAGAGCAACATCACCAATTCGATTAGACAAAACTTTCAACGTACCAGCACCATAAGAGCTCACATTCTGATAATAAATTACCAAAAAGTAGGAAACTAAACCCAAACTAATCCCAACGTAACAAAATACTAATTGTGTTAGGACTAATGATTAAAAATATTTACAAATCGGTATACATATTTACATTTACATATACACAATTACATATATACAAAAAGAGGTACATACCACAAATCAGATATTTACATATACACCATTGCCGAGATCACTTGCTGAAGTTCAAAAATGAACAGTACACTAGCCAGTTGAAAGTAATGTCACTTTATTTACAACCACACATGTAATTCGATTAGATAAAACAGTCAATATAACAGCACCATAAGACCTCACATTCTTATAATAAATTACCAACAAATAGGAAATTAAACCCAAACCATCCCAACATAACAAAAAACTAATCACATTAGGATTAATGATTAAAAATATTTACATATACATATACATATTTATTTTTACATACACACATTTACATACATACAAAAAGAGGCATTACTTTACAACCGACTCACGTGTGTGAAAGAATTTCATCTTCCTCCTTGTAGCCCTCTGCCTGCTTGCTTCCATCAGTGACCTGTTTCTTCACTTGCACCACCTAGGAATAGATATTCTAGTAAAACTCCATGCAATACCATGACCTATCTCTTTGTGGTGAAGCGAACAAACAAACGACTGAATCCATCCAAAATCAATGGTGTTCTTGATGGCAGCTGTAATTTTCTCTTCAACTGAATATGTGTGAGCAACTTCTGCCATCATAACATACAACACAGTTACAGATGCACTTACAGTCTCTACTAGTCTTTCAGAAGGATGAGTTAGAGATTGTTCATTGTCTTTGTACTCTTTGAAATATATGAAGGCATTGGTTGACAGCCTCACTGGGGATGTGAGACATGTCTTGCAGTTATCACATCTCACAGCACGTAGCACATGTCTTGCAATGAAGCCACTGACATGCTACTGAGAAGAGATCCATGTCAACATCATTCACCTCCCACTGCACTTGCTCTGCAGTGTGAGAGCCACTAAGACCATCATGAATGGTCTCCCTACCGTGACTTGTGGATGGATTTGGTCGAGAAGCACTAGATTCCTTGAGCAAAGAATGTATATTATCCAGAAGCTCAGTGTCATCACCCTCACAGTTTGCATTACGCGGACCTGTATAAACAAGTCCATTGATAATACTGGTCTTCAGGGCATCTACAAACTGTCCCATAGTTGGGTTATTGTTTGAACCACAATGCAAACGAATAACACCAAATGTGTTCTCAAGGGGATCTTCATTCAGGCTTCAGGTCTCAAGATAGTCAAAACCTGCACTTTTCAACGTTCTCCACACATGTTGGACAGCACTAATATCTGTAATCCACCCATTCTGTGATGGAGTCGGTTTTTTGAAGGCAGGTTTACCATCCTAAAGGAAGATCCAGCTCTTTATCCACATACTTGCCTTGGTCCAGTGACCTATATGGAGACTGTTGTCACTAAGTGGGCTACGCAATGCCTTGCCTGGGACAGCACGCTTCACACTGTTGAAGCTATCAAATGGTTTGTCAACATCCTCAACAAAAACAGCTGTAGGCAGGTACTCACTGCTCAACACCCCTACAAAAACACAAACACATGAGAAGTTCCACACCTGTTTCATTGTTACAGTTGGCCAATTTGAAAAATTTATTTAAAACAAGATATCCAGTTACTTTAGAATAAGTTACTTTATTTCTTATGAAAACAGAATGAATGAAGACACTGTTCCTTACCATTAGACACTAGAGAGTAAATTGCAGCTGCTACTGTGTGGCTCACGACTTGAGCAGTCAAGCTCACTTTCATGGCACACTGAGTAACAGGAGCCAGGTGGGTGCCATTCAGCTTGTACAGCCTATGGATCATGAAGTATTTTTCCTGTTTGTATATACTCTCAATGTGTTCCCACTTAGCAATAACAAGAAGCTGGCTGTCCAAACGCTCAAACTGGAACTGCACATCATGTTTCAGGAACAGGTTACGGGTGCACTTTAAGAAGTGTGGAAGGTCATGTATTGTTGCAATTGCTTAATTTTGAAACTGGAAGAATGGCTCTCCCCTGGTTGAACCCAACAGTTTCATGGCCTTGACAATGTTGGTACCCATGTCAGGGACAGTGGCAACAACATGCAGTCCAACATTCTGACATGGACCAAGAACCTCTTTCAAGGATTGAACAAGCATCTCAGCCTTAGTACTTCCACGACTGAGGTAGTATGCAACTGGCTGCTTCCACTTCTGATGCAGACCATGGACCATGAAAAGTAGAGCATGATTTGCAATGTTGCACATCCTGCCCTGACTTCCAAGATCCTCAGATCTCTCAATGCAGTCAAATTTCTGATTAAACCAGACATTCTCTCTGATCAACATTTCATCAACTAAGAGACAATAGTACCGGTCTTTTTCAGACATTTTCTGCAGAGAGTGACAAGTGCATCAAAAACATGGGCATTGATGCCAGTCCTAAAATGAACGGTATTGAGGAGGGATTGCAAGATGCATCCTGATGGAAGAGGGAATAATGTCTGAAGAAGAATATATGATTTTGGGCTACGCTTAAGTAGAGACAGCCAAAATTTTTCCTTAATATTCCACCTCCTTCCCCTTGGCTTGTGTCTACTATTCCTAATAATTGCTGCCAATAAACTGACAGCCTCTGCATTCAAAGAATTTGAAATTTTCTGCATCAATGGATCACTGTCCACATCACAGAGATCTTTCAACTTCCTTGATCTGTACTTCTTTCTCAGTTTATAGAAGGCACTCTCCTTTCTCCGAATTCTCTGATAAAGCTTTCGTTTTCTTTGTGTCAAATCCGACATGGCCAAATTAAGTTCCTTTAACAGAAAACGCCTTGTTGTAGGCTTTGAGGAAGAATTTTGGTTACTGAAGCACCCGAATTCCCCATCAGAAGCAGTGGAAGAATCTAAGCTGAGAGACAAGGAGTTGTCTTCCACAGAAAATATGTTGGTTGCTGCTTGTGTAGGATTTGGTACAGAGATTGGAGAGGAAGTGGAGGGACCGTCTATGTGGGTAGGAAGTGGAATCTCAATATGGGTGGAGGACGAACATAACTTGCTATAGGTTCTCAGGGGTTGCAGGACTTGAAGGCTGTTCTCCTCTGGAGTTAATTCCGAGATTAATGGAAGGGGTGGCAAGATATAAAGGTTACTGTTCTAAGGACTTACTGCTGAGGGTCGTGGGTTGGAAAGGGTTGGTAACAAGGGCGGAAAAGGGTGTGGGATAGAATGTGAAGCCGAGTCCAAGCCATGTGGAACTGCCAATCTGTTCAGGCGTATCCCTTCAGGTGTCATGAAGTCTGTTGACATGAAGTGATCTCGGCATAGAAATTTGTATTTCAGGAGCCCAGCGTCCTCCATTGTGCACAGTCTGCCGACTTTCTCGGCCCACAATTTTGCACTGTAAATAAATAAATAAATGTTTATATTACAATCCCAACATAAATCACCGTTCACCCTTGTGCATTCCTCAATAATGAACACTTAAGCAAACTGCGGTTCCACAAAGAAATTAAACTTCCGCCACACAAAAAGACGGATGGCCCACGAAAAATTTTCAATACAAATCTGTATGTGAACTGCACCTGCACCCAACTACGAGAGGCGTGGTCAGTTCAATTTGAATTAGCCGTCCCGTGATTGGTTTGGGCCGCAGCTAAGGCGATCATGTGGCTTGCGACTGTGTTGACACCTGATGTCATCGGCAGGAAATACTTGCCTCTCCATCCATTCGATAGTACCTGTGATCAAGTTTAGATGTCAACTTTTTGTCGCCCACACCGCCTATCCCAGTTTCACCGGGGTGCTTCCTCAATGACAAATTAACTCAATACAATATTTCTAACGGTGGTATATGATTCGTGCTAGTGACATCATCTACCATCTGGTGGCGGTCCTTCGATCTGTAAGTGGGAGTGTGACATTTGGATTGACAGCTAACATTACTAAAGTACGGGATAAGATTATTATTATTATTATTATTATTATTATTATCATTGCTCTCACACTGCGCTTTAAAGCCCGGCTTTATTATTAAGATTCGTTGCGTCTTATTTTTAAATTTTGTAAATATGTACTCATTTACATATTTCTGCTATTTATTCAGATTCATGGTGCACCAGATACTCAAAATGAAGCTTAGTTGCACAGTAAAAGATTAGAAAAACAATGCATTTGGGTGAATTGACGGAACTGTAACGATATTTGAAAGCCGGCGCCCCACACTGCAGAGCTCACCACTCAACCGAGACTTTACAGTCTAGTGCTTGTATATATGTCCAGTGATAAAAGCACTCGTATCACTGGGCTATTTTTGCACGCGATTAACTCCGTATGGGTGTTCTTAGATTAGCCGTCAAAAAGCAATGTATGTATTACCCATATAGAAAACGTGTACTGCAGGTTCTGCTAGACCTCATAATCACTACAAAACAAAAGAAGAAATCTTAATCGACTGACCACTCAACCCTCAACCCCAAGCTTTCTTCTGATCTAAAAGCTGTCTAACACAACTGTATCGTGCCAGAGTGCAGGCTTGATCAGCCCTTCATGTTGGGCGGAAAACTTCGACAAAATTTGGTCTGCGTGTGGGCATCATGGACTTCAGTACACAAAATGAAGAATGAATAAGCGCGTGCACGTTTAATAAGGGCTTACATTGCCGGTGTACTGTTCCATACATATTTGGCAATAAACGTATATTGAAAAAATAGGGGGAAAAAATTTTAAAGAACGCAATTCACAACATGGGTTAGTGTATCGTTATTTTAGCACACTTTTACACAAGGAATTGTCAGTGTTTGTGTATCCGTAAATATGCAGCTCATAAGTTTCAAACTTGCTGCGGCTTTCTTTCTCGGCTTTGCCAAGGAAAGGTTTATAAGACTTCCTCGCGTTCCGAATGTCCCCGCGGACAACAGAACACTGTCGCGAGCAACATATTGCCCGCGAGCTACTGGCTGAACGGTCATGCCTTAGAGGCTATGGACCCATTGAACAAGGGGCCGTTTCCTTAAGCTTCATTTTAATATTACCCTTCCACCTATGTCTCTGTTGGCCGGTGTAGCGCAGTCGGTATAGAAACTCGTTACGGACTGGATGGTCCGGGGATCGAATCCCGCTGGTAGCGAGATTTTCCGTACCCGTCCAGAACGACCCTAGTTTCCACCCAGCCTCCTATATAATGTGTACCGGGTCTATTCCGGGAGTAAAGCGGCCGAGACGTGGCGTTGACCACCCACCACATTTAGCGCCGAGGTTAAAGAAAGAGTAGAGTTGTACTTCTACTCCCCGTCTAGGTCTTCGTGGCCTATTTATATGTCCTTAATTGTCTTTTCTGTAAATTGATGGCTTAATTCTTGCAGCTGCTGGTCACCACAAACAGTGAGTTCCATAATTTCGTAGTAAAGCAGGACAGTTGCAATGAAAATAACAAAACTGTCCTACCCAGCACCTGTAGTTAGTGTCCATACTGCGTCAGGTACTTGTCATGATGTTATTATGAAACTGGCTACTTATGTTCAGTTGATGATCCTTAAATTTACACCTTCGTATAAACACAGTTGCAACAAGGCCGTGTCGCTAATTTCGTAATCTCGATAAATTAATACTCCAATTCTAATTTTTGTTCTGTAACAACAAAGTCTGGAAACTTGATCAGCTGCATGGTGATGTCTGTAGAATCTTTCTGGTCTTAACAGACTTTTATTCCCGCGTTTCAGATAAAATTGTTACTGGTGAACAACCATAATTTGTAGCCCTAGATTTAATTTATGCTTCTCTCGCTGACAATACCAGACACTAGACAACGTGATGTATTGCTTCAAGTGACTGTTCTTGTAGAGGGGGTGCAAGAATTGAGGGGGCAAACCGTAACCCGCCGAATTGATGTCTGCCTTGCGAGAGAGTTTTCAAAAACGTTCAGTTTTGAGGACAAACATTCTGTTGTGCTGTCATATAATTATTACATAAGTATACAGTCAACACAACTGAGTATATATCGTTTAATACAATATGTTTTGACCTTTAAAAAGTCATCATCAGGCTCAAATACTCGTTATAAAAAGCACAGAGGGTACATAACCGCTTCTTCATAGAATTTAGATTTCAGTTCTATGAAAAAGCGATTATGTATCTTTTTAGACTTGTTCGAAAAACTTGCGAAAAGTGACTGTTAGCTTCGTCATGTCTGTCCACCTCTCCTTCTGTCGGCACGGAACAACTCGGCCCCCAGTGGACGGATCTTCGTGAAATTTGATATATGAGTATTTTTCTAAAATCTGTGAGAAAATTAAATTTTCGTGAAAATCTGACAATAGCGGGTACTTTACGTGAAGACCTGTATACATTTATGATAATGGCTCCCTCATTTCTTCTTAGAATGTAAAATGTTTCAGACAAAATTTACAGGGAAAATCAAAGCACACATTTTATGTTCAATAACTTTATTTTGCGAAAATCGTGCCATTTATGAGACAGTGTGGAGAAATATGGTAGAATTAGATAGGCCATAGATAATATGGCGTAGGCGTTGTGCATGCTGGATACCTAAGGCTAAAAGCAAACACTCGAGGGCCGGGATAGCATAGTCGGTATAGCGACTCGTTACGGGCTGGACGGTCCGCGAACGAATCTCGGGAGATTTTCCGCACCCGTCCAGACTGGCCCTGTGGTCCACCCAGCCTCCTATACAATGGGTACCGGGTCTCTTTTACGGCAGTAAAGCAGCCAGGGCGTGGCATTGACCACCCACCACATCTAGCGCCGAGGTTTAAGAAAGAGTAGAGTTATACCTCTACTCCCCCTCTGGGTCTTCGTGGATTATTCTAGGGCGAAATTTACATTTACCTTTACAAGGAAACAATCAGAATGTGTGCTTCTTATTGTTTATTGACTACAACATAGTTTGCACGCTAGCGCCTCAATGTTACGTAATACGTACATTGTCTGTCTTGTTACATATTATACACTAGAGTTCTGCCCTCACATAGTAACTTGTCATATGACGTGCCGCCATAATACTCACGCACTACTTTACGATCACTTTCACTCTTTTGATCTCTTAAGTTGTACCATATGCTCGTTGCTCAGCTGTTTCTGTTGCTTCAGTGCATACCTCACAGGAACACCCAGTAGCCATAGCAGACGTATTCCATGCTCAACTGTTTCGTCTGTAACAGAACGTACCTCAAAGGGAACACAGCAGCGATAATAACTATGGCAACCAAGTTGTGATTCACACTATTGGGCTGACATACGTGCGGTAAAATACACAGAGAGATTTTATGCTGTTACAAATCCTCATGTACTGTGTATGGAAGATGACATCCAGAATGTTGTCCAACTCTTGTTAAGTTTGATTCCTGTGTTTTTTTTATGATGAATTGGTAGTCACGAATAACGGGTGTGATTTTGTCTACCGCCTGTCATTGTGTATGTAAAAAAGCACAATATTTGTACCATCAACCCATTGCTTAATAATGACAGTATCTGCGTGGAGCAGGGCACTTCTTTAGCAGTAATCAGACGCCAACGTCCACACTATTTTTGAAACCAGAAAGTTTACAAAAGATCTACACTGGAAATTATTCTGAGCCAGATTAATTCGGCCACATCCCCACATCCTATTTCTTTAAAACTTATTTATTATTGTCATCCCATCTACGCCCAGAATTTTCCAATTTTTTTTTCGCCAGATTTCCCAACTAATATTTGTTATGCTACTCATACGTGACATGTGGCCCACACAAATAATCCGTCTTTATTTCATCAACCCTGGAACGGTATTTGTTGCCGAGAACCTGAAACCTCCTCCATACCCTTGCTATTTCTTTTCTGTCGGTGTTCAAACTATTTTTTTTTACACATTGCTGTCGGAATCCTCAGTTACTGTTATTTCCTTAGGGTGAGATTCCACATTCCCTTCCATACAAAAGACATGTAAAATAGTTATCTTAACTCTAATTTTATAGTAAATACTTTTATAGATTGCAATTATTCAAACACAGAGTGACAGAAAAAAATGACAGTGATAAATTACAGAAAGGTGGAGTCTAAATGTGAATATAAAACTGTCATTTGTACAAAACGAATGCCTTAAACAGTGTAAGAATAATGGAGTATTGTTTAAGTGTGTGAACACAACAGTTTGCATTAGTGTAATTTGCTGCACCATGTTTTCAGAAAGAGCGCAACATTATATTGCATGTTCATATACGTAGTCAGACCAGCTGTTATAACAGAAGCTAATGTGTCAGTTCGTGTCAGGTAGCTCGCAGGAGTTACAGGTGCTTAGCGTCACTCACATTTACGAGTTTGTTGTGAATAATGTGGAACAGATGGTACTTGAGATGGTGGGTGTGCGATCTACTGTTTTGTAAAGAACATGCTTCGGAAGGACCGACTGAGGAAGATGCGATTCTTCGTGATTTTAACAAAGCGGCATTATCAGAGGCTGAGGAGTCTCATGAGGAACAAGATATCCAAAATCAGGTAGAAATGTGAATCTTTCAGCCAGTTCAGAACACGCAGCATTGATTCAGACCGTGTGTTTATAGTAGTGTTCGGTTATATTACCTTAGTGACAGTGGTGTGTGTTAATGTGCTTGTAACTTTAAATACGGTCCAAATTCAGGGGCAGAAGGCGACAGGGTCGTCAGGAAGTTTGCGTTGCTGCTGGCTGTCTGTTTACTTGCTTGTTTCTTACTCCGTTTCTTTTGCAAAGTGGGCCGGGATAGCGTAGACGGTACGACTCGCTACAGCCTGGCCGGTAGGGGGATCGAATATCTGAGCGGGCGAGACTTTCTGCACCTGTCCAGACCGGTCCTGGGGCCAAAAAAGCATTCTGTTCAGTGGGTACCGGGTCTTTCCCAGAGGTTAAACGGTCGGGGCGTAGCGTTGACCACCTACCCCATCTAGCGCCAAGGGTAAAAAAAGAGTAGAGTTATACGTATATCTACTCCCGCTTTGGGCCTTCGTGACCTATTCCAGAGTGACCTTTACCATTATTTTACAAACTCGGTCTTGTGAAGGTGAGAATCATTCGAGACGTCAAGAAATTCCTCACCTTTCGTGTAAACCAAAATTTCATTATAAAATTTACAACAGCTCGCCATTGGATCTTTCCCTGAACAGTTCAGTCCAAACTCTCACGTCTTAGTAGTTGAAGATACATTTTAATATTATTCTTCCATCTGCTTCGAAGTTTTCAAAATGTTGTCTTACTTCCAGGTTTTCCTACCGATATTTTATAGGTATTTTTCCCTGTTCCACCCAATAACTGACAGAGCTATATTGTACTTTTAAGTTCCTCCAAACAGCAAATATAATCCTTTTGTGTATTCGTGAAGAATCGTATTAGAATTTAATACAATAACGGTAATACGGGTTCTTCTTACAGACTCTAACTCTGAAACCGAATGGTGCGTGGTACTCGGTTTAATGCTGAACAAGGAGAAAACACACTCTTCCGAAACATTGGTACCGAACGATAAGACGGTTGATACATCGGAGTCACCACACAGAGAAGGATGATACGGACGTACAGAATCCAGTCACTTCACTGTCCTGCAGTCACTTAACTATCCTATACTCACTTCACTATCTTTTAGGCACTTGACTATCCTGCAGTCACTTCACTATCCTGCAACCTTTACACCATACTGCAGTCACAACAATATCTTGCACTAATTTTTCACTATTCTGCGGTCGCTTTATTATCCTGCAGTCACTGCGCTATCCTGCGGTCACTTGACTATCTTGTAGTCACTTCAATATCCTGCATTCCCTACACTATCCTGCAGTCACTTTATCATCCTGTACTCACTTCAGTATTCTGCACTCACTAAACTATCCTGCAGTCTCTTGACTATTCCGCAGTCACTTCAATATCCTGCAGTCACTAAACTTTCTGCTGTCACTTCACTATCCTGCAGTCATTTGTCACTATCCTGCAAAAACTTGACTATCCTTTACCCACTCCAATAACCTGCAGTCACTCAACTATCCTGCATTCACACTACTCTTCCGCAGTCACTTCACTGTCCTGCAGTCACCACACTATCCTGCAGCCACTATACTGTCCTGCAGTCACCACACAATCCTGCAGCCACTATACTCTCCTGCAGTCACCACACTATCCTGCGGCCACTATAATCTCCTGCAGTCACTTTGCTATCGTGCACTCTATACTCTCCCGCACTCACTTCAAAGTCGTACAGTCACCACACTAACCTGAAGCCACTCTACTCTCCTACAGTCACTTTGCTATCCTGCAAACACCATACTCTCCTGCAGTCACCACACTATCCTCCAGGAACTTAATTCATTTCGTCTTCATCAAACCCCTATTTACAAGCCACGTGCATATGAACACATCTATATTTGTCAGTTTTTTATGTTCCTCAATCTTCAAGGTTATTTAGGGCTATTATTTTGTGCGACAAATATCGGCTGTTCTTTCCTGTCTGCATAGCAGATAGGCGCAGAGGTAACCTGCCTTGAAGTCTGTGGTTGAAATTCTGGCTAGGCACCTATTACTCTGACGAGAATTTTAGTCACCTTCCTTTACACCTCGCATAGCCAAACAGCGGAACAACAAGTACAGAGGGTATGCTACAACGAACGATTCTACAACGAACGAATGCTACAACGAACAGTTTTCATCAATAAAATCAGGATGCTACAACGAACACAGATGGTGCAACAAACGCGGAAAAATAATATCGGCCGACGTAGCACGCGCGTGCTCGCTTTGATTAGAGCGTCAGTCATCATCTTTTTTATCGTTTGCAAGGTTCATTTATCAGTTTAGTTCAGTTATCTGCTACTAGTCCCTTTAGCAGTGAAAAGATTTTTATTATTATTCTGCTATATAATTTTAGCCATGAGCCGGCAAAACAGAGTGAGAAAGATAATTCAAATAAGGAAAAAAATAATTTCCAAGCGAGAAAGTGGAAAAAATGTAGGAGATTTAAGTGTTGAATATGGTATGGCTAAATCAACGATCAGTACAATTAAGAAAAAAAAAACAAGGAAGAAATAAAAAGTGCACAGGTCGCGAAGGGAATCTCTAGATTGAGCAGTTCACGTTGTAATATCACGGAACATGGAAATTCCTCTTTTTGTAAGGATTAATAAAAAAATGGCAAATGATCGTGTCAGTGAGGCGATTATTTGTGAAAAGGCCAACAACTGTTTGAAGAACTTGGTGCTAAGGCTCCTACTACAAGTACCGGTCCTGTGAAGGAGTTTTTTGGCACCAAGTGATGGTTTACTGGAATGAGGAAAAGGGCTGAATTACACAGCATGATGAGGCATGGTGAGGCTGGTAGTGGAGACAGGGACGCTGCTGAGTAATATCGTGAGAAATAAAAAAAAAGTAATTGAGGAAGGAGGCTCTATTTCGCACTTTTGGAGGGTCAAAAAATCCGGGATAAAGCAGTCAAACCTGGATTCATTCTTCAAAAAGATAGACAAACGCCCTCCAGCTGATGAACCTCTCACAGGACAGTCACGCAAGTTGAGTAGGAACGATGACTCCTCTCCTTCCACCTCTATGAGATATTTTATGATTTTTATTAGAAAATTTTGTTTTTTTTTCACTGGGTAAGACTCATTATGCGTTTCATGTGCATAATATTTTTTTGCTTTTATTATGGGAAGTTCGATTATAGTTTTGACTAGGAAAAAGATTGTTTTTGCTTTTCATTAGGGAAAGTTTTTTTTATAGTTTTCACTGAAGAAAGATTGTTTGTGATTTTCAAATTTACATGTAGAGTGTATAAAAGTTAAATAAATTAATTTTATGTTATTTTTACACATATTTTTATCGTATATTATATTTTTCCTGTTTAAATAATTGTGTTGGATAGTTACGTTGCTCTAGGCTGTGGGCCTGGAACGGATTACCCCTAAATACATATATTTCAATGTATGCTAGAACGAAGAGATGCTATAACAAATGGGGTTCTAGAACCAATTACGTTCGTTCTAGCATAACCCACTGTAGTAGTATCCCTTTCTCCAATTTCCTCCCAATTCATCACAACACCTCAAGATGATAGACCGTCGTCTTGCAGCTGTACAGCAATCAACGATAACAGGAGCTGTCCGTGTCCGTGCAGCAGCTCGGTCCAAACAGCATGTCATTGTGGCGCTAGACTTAATTGCGCGCTATTTCATTGAGACGGCGCAACTTGGCATCTGTAACTCGGTGTTGATCAGTGTGTGGTAATAGGTCTGTGGTGTGGTAATATTAGTGTCAGTGTACGGTAGTAGACAGACACTGTGCTACTCAGTGTACAACACTGTATCTACGATGTGTTAAAACTCTAAGGAATTTAATTATGGATAAGTATCTACGATGTGTAACAACACTAATGCCTTTCATCACATGGTAATGCATCTGTTATGTGGTAAAGACACTGCCATTTAGTATATGGCAAATTTTCTACGGTGTGGTAACAACACTAATGTCCTTAAATGTATGGAAAGTTATCTATTATTTGCTAACAACACTGTCATTTAGTGCATGGCAATTTTTGTATGATGTAACAATACTAATGTCATTAAGTTTATAGTAATAAATATACTGTGTGGTAACAAAGCTGTCATTCAGTCTATGGGAATTTTTATGTGATGTTTTTTCAATACTAATATCATTCAGTGACTGACAACATATCTATAGAAAGTGTGTATCTTTATTTGATTTCAAAATGAAAAACAGCAAACTATTAATTGCAAAAATGATTTGGTTTAATAACAATACTTGATAAAACCTGAATATTCAAAAGTGTTTAAAAGGAAAAGAACACACAGACTTGTCCCTATGCACGCCATGAATGCATACGGGGGGCGTGGAATTGTAGCTCCACTTACTCTTTACTCAGCACAGTGTGAGGTGAATGGTCAGTTTCAGGCCCCCGTCGCCTTGCTACCGGGGAAACAGTGTAAGTTTCTATAATTTGAAGCGCAGCCAAACGAGATGATTTAAATGCAAAAATGAGAGTGGCGGAGTACTTTGGTAGGGCTAACTTAATAATAAATGCATTTGGAGAATAAGCTCCGTCTTCTTTTTACTTTGAATAGGCCTATATTCGTACATCATTCCACAATTCATGACAAAATCGTAATACATAGACAGCAGGATGTGGTACCTGAACTGCTCAATGGGGTGACATCTTGTGGTAAATATGTACCGACGTTTCGGCTCTGCGTATTTTGAAGGATATCCGGATGGCAGTCCAAAATAAGTTTACAACGCGTATACTTTAATTTTTAACGGAGACTGGAGTGACCTGATCTTTCGTAGCGTAATGTGCGAGGGGGTGCTTATAAGTCCTTAACCCGATCTACTTCCCGATGTCGTAGGACGGAATCGATAGTGACGTTGGAAAGAGGGGTGTGTTCATGTGCCGAATTGCGAGTTTTTTCTTGTTACAGAGGCTGAAAGGAAGCACGTCAGGCGACGCGCTCATTTCAACAACATCGAGACGCGAGCTGTCGTAAAGTTTTTTTTTTCTACAAAGCAAGGCCCCGAAGGAAATTCACACCATTCTGATAGAAAAATTAGGGGAACATGCACCATCGTACGCCACCACCAAAAACTGGGTGGCCCAGTTTAAACGTGGTGATTTTTCCACCTGTGATGCACCTGGTCCAGTACGACTCAAAACAGTGACCACCCCGGAGATTGTTGATCAAATTTACGAACTAATCTTGGAAGACCGCCGGGCCGGATTTCGGTTAAATCAATAGCTGAGCAACTGGGTATCTCACGTGAGCGGGTTGGGTCCATCATTCATGAAGATTTGGACATGCGGAAGCTCTCCGCGAAATGGGTTCCGAAATGCCAGAACGCGGATCAAAAGCGTCAACGGTGCCAGTTGTCTGAGCAACATTTGGAATTTTTTCGGCGTGATCCAAATGATTTCCTGTCGCGATTGGTGACCATGGACGAAACCTGGTTATATCACTATGACCAGGAGACAAAGCAGCAATCGTCAAATGGAGTGGCGGCATAGCAGCTCACCCCGACCTGCCCAAAAAAATTCCGAATTCTAAAATCCATTGGAAAAGTTCTCGCCTCGATTTTTTGGGGTCAATACTGCATCCTCATCATTGATTATCTTCCAAAGGGCCAAACTATCGACGCGGAGTATTATTCATCTCTGCTGGTACAATTGAAGGACATTTTGAAGGAAGAAAGCCGCGGGAAATTTACCAAGGGGTCTTGTTCTTGAGTGATAATGCCCCGGCTCACCGGGCACTTGCAACGCGGAAGAAACTGGCCTACCTGGACTTCCAGTGTCTTGATCACCCACCCTAATCTCCGGATCTGGCCCCGTCGGACTACCACCTGCTCCCTGGACCGAAAAACCAATTGTAAGGTCGCCTTTTTCGTCCGACTAGGAGTTCATTGCTGCCGCGGAGACCTGGTTGGACGGACAACTTTCCGATTTTTTTTTTGAGTGACTTGCAAAAGTTAGAGCAACGTGCTAAGAAGTGTACTGGGCTTCGTAGGGAGTACGTTGAATAAATCCCGAGTTTGGTCGCTGTAGATTGTTTCCTTCCTGGTCAGGTTAAGGACTTATCAGCACCCCCTCGAAGTTTGTTGGTTGGTAACGCCGTGTCAGTTGGCAGCACATCGAACTTCACACAAGATGTCCACTGTTAATGAGACATGGCGACTCGACTGAAAGAGGAGGTCCGTTCTGTAATTCGTTTTTCGCATGCTAGGCATGTTCTGCAGCTGAGATTCATCGTCAACTAGACGAAGTTTACGGGCAAGAAGTGACTAGTCGTCAAAGTGTGGCGGAAGGGTGCTCAGACTTCAAATCCTGTTGATTTGGAACAATGGATAATGAGGGATGTGGCAGACCGTCAAAATCTCGCAGCGCTTCAGGTGGACAATGTTGGAACATCCGCCATGCAGGCCAGATCTGGCGCCGAGTGATTTTCACCTATTGCCCGCTCTTAAGGGTCATCTTTCTGGCCACAAATTGGCAAGTGACGACGACGTGAAAACAGCTGTTGCGAGTTGGTCGAAATCGCAGGGCACAGAATTCTAGGAGGCATGAATTAACAAACCATTCTCATGACTGCAAAAATGCCTCAATATTAGTGGGCCAATCCTGAAAAATACAGTAGTAAAAAAAAGATAATGCCTGCTATCCCTTGTGTTCAAAATGGCAATATAAATAAAAGAATATATGGGTTGTAAATTTATTTTTGGACTGCCCCTCTTATACCACAGTACACCGGTGCACAAATTTTCTAAAAACCTAGGAGCTGCCTGGAAGTTCTATTTACCAGACTATGACACAAAACTTCCATATTGCGGACCCAAAAGTATTAGGCGCCACCGTCAAAAACTTATTAACCATGGCTACCAGGTTACTGGGATTTGTGCATCTCTGTCAGACTATTCAACACTTTATCTTAGAAGGCCGTAATCTTTAGATAATAAATCTTCGGAAACTTACAGTACTTGAACAATGGGGCATTATTTTGAAAATTCAAAATTAATATTTACAAAGAAATTAACAGTCGATTAAATTCGAGGAATGTTTACTACTATTTGGTTAAAAAAAATATGCTGTCTTAGAATGGTCTGGTCTTACTTGATTTGCCTTGCTGAGAATAGCGACCATTACTTTTGAACACAATTATGAACTTCGGGTTTTCACACCCGTAGGACTTTACTTTACAGCGAGGTTTCAAAACTGGAGATTTGACTAAAGTAAAAAAGTTTCTTACTTATATTATTGGGGTACTTACTTCAGATCTTGCCCATGGTATTGATTGCCCTGATGGCGGCTGTCTTGATTTTCCGCATTTCCTCCAGACAGGTACTGATGTAATGACTCAACATAATTTACCACTTCTTCTACTTCATTTCTAGTTCGCTTTTCGCTGGGCATCATAAAATTTGACAAAATATTTTAGTCTGAGGCACTAACAATAACATTATACGCATGGGCACGCGCACAAAAACTCAAAGATATATAGAGGGTGTACCTAAAATGCTTGGACAAACTTTAAGCGTGAGTTCTTCACATCAAAGTAGAGGAAGAAGTTCGTATAAACATATGTTAGGATATAAGTGGTTTTTTAATTTAACTGAAGGGTTGCATGAACAATAAATACCTTAAGTATTTAATATTATATTCACAAATTATGTAAGACATTTATAATACACGTACTCATCGTAAGAGTTGCTGATGTGTTTTTTATCAAGTCACAGTTCACAACAAATGCTCAAAACGTCTTCCACCCAGATCAGTGCAAAAATGGACAGGCCCAATCTTGGAATGTCGCACCCTTTCAAAGGTCCCGGGGCGATAGTCAAGGTTTAACAGAAGACTGAGGTCGGTCGAACGTGGGGTCCGTACCTCAAAAACTGTTTGCGGACGTATAGTGACACGAACTTAAGTCCTAGTTTCATTATGTGGAAGTCAGTCCTGAAATTTTTCCCTATATTTTAGATACATCTTGTATAGGAACACTACTGCATGGACTTAGCTCTTTAATTAACATGCAGTATTTAATAATTTTGGGGCCTGAGGTGGCGTAGTGGTAAAGTTAACCACTTTCCTTCCGACCGCACCATGGTGTTGGGGTCGACTCAGCCCCTAGTAAAAATGATTACCAGGAACATTCCTGGGGGTAAAGGCGGCCGGTGCGTGAGGCTGACGACCTCACTAACTTCATGTGCCGAATGTCATAAAAACCTGGAAGTCTGAACTTCCTGGATCCCTGTGGGCCACACCGGGCCTGTTACAGGACGACTTTACCTTTTCTGTTTTATTTAATAATTTTATGTGATGTTCCGATTATTAGACGTACGATTTGTAAAAAGAATCTGATAACAATAGAATTACAAGTCTCAAATCCTTAAGAAATATTCACTATTATTTACTGATGCCTAAATATCTGTCTGTTTTTATCTACGCGTATGTCTTACAAATTGCATCTCTAGATCGCGTTTGGTATCCAGAATTCTATTGCTTTGCCACGCGTGCCACACATCTAGCTCATCTCTGCTTTCTAAATTTAATTGCCCTGGCAGTGATGGTAAAACTCGTTGCCCAAAATTACTCCTCGATACTTGAAATACCTATATACATACATATATACATACGTACGTACATACCTACATACGTACTTACATATATACATATATACTTACATACGTACATACACACATACATACGTATATACATACATACATTCGTGTATACACACACACACACACACACACACACACATATATATATACGTACATACATACATAAGCACGTACGTACATTCATGCATACATACATACAAACGTATACGTACGTACATTCATGCGTACATATATACATACATACGTACGTACGTACGTACATACATACGAAGGTTATTCAGAAAGTAAGTACCGTCTGCGCATATCTCTCGCGCATCCTCGAGACTGTACCTTTGCACATGTGCAGTGACTTCCT
>Ga0209629_10000618_pt1 | contig 19968 bp, 14 predicted proteins | sample TergutCu122P5_FD_187286 | JGI IMG/M metagenome (GOLD analysis project Ga0209629, IMG submission 187286) | Cubitermes ugandensis P5 segment gut microbial communities from Kakamega Forest, Kenya - Cu122 P5 (SPAdes) (version 2) | ecosystem: Host-associated > Arthropoda: Insects > Digestive system...
GCATCGCCGACAACGAAAAACCCTGCTATTTTATGTGTTTTAACAATGTCGGCGCAGCAGGCAGCCGTGGAAGCGGCTCAAATTTTATGATCGCATCTATAAAAAATAAAAAAACTCTTTGCGGTCTTGGTCTCTTGGCGTTTTTGCGTGAAATCCCCAAATGGTGCGTGAACGGTTACTTCAATTTAAACACAGCTAGGTATTCGCAATTCTTCGGCGAGTCGGGTCAGCCCTTCTTCGGTTGAAACCAGCGGCACATAGCCGAAATCGTTTTTCGCTTTCGAAATATCGAACCAGTGCGAGTGCGAAAGCTGTGCCGCCAGAAATCGCGTCATGACCGGCTCGCTTGTGATACGGAACGTCTTGTGCCAAATCTCAAGCAACGCCCCGGCGTACCACGCCGCCCGATAGGAAACCGACCGGTTGACTTTCGGCAGCCCTGCGAGTTCCAGCAGTCCGTCGATCCAATTCCAGCAATTGACCGGTTTGCCTTGCGAAATGAAATAACTGTTTCCGGCAACGCGGCCTCCGGGGACCAATGCGTCGGCGGCCTGTAAATGGGCGGTGGCGGCATTTTCAACGTAGGTGACGTCGACCAGATTCGTTCCGCTGCCGACCCGTTTGAGTTTCCCTTTTCGCGCCCGGTCAAGCAGTCGTGGAATCAAATGCCGGTCGCGGGGTCCCCAGATCAAATGCGGACGTAACGCGCATGTCAACAAGCCGTCGCGGCCGTTCGACTTCAAAACGAGTTGTTCGGCCATCGCCTTGGTTTGCGAATAATGGGAAAACGAGCAAGTCGTGTATGGTGCCGATTCGTCGACGCCGCATTGATCTTTCCCGTCAAATGTCACGCTTGGACTGCTCGTGTACACAAGTTTTTTGACGCCGTGTTTGATACAGCCGTTCAAAACGTGAAGCGTGCCAAGCGTGTTTGTTTCGAAAAACGGCTCCCATTGGCAACGGATGCCGGGCTGTGCCGCGACGTGAAACACGGTGTCGATTCCTTCACAGGCTTTGGCAACGTCGATCATGTTCTTCAGGTCGCCGAAACAAAACCCGACGCCGGGCGTTTCAAGCGATTCATGGCGACTCCGGCAAAACACGCGAACCTTGTCGCCGCGAGCCACAAGCTGCTCGACAATGTATCGTCCGAGAAAACCGCCGCCACCTGTCACTAATGCGTTCATGTAATGTTTTACTCAAACCGGTTGAAAATTCTGGAAGCGGAACACGGCAAGCCCTGCATCGCAGGGCGTTTGCGCGAGGCCGAAGGCTACCGTCCATACCGACTGCGGTATTCCATTGAAAAACGTTTGGAAAAAACGTTCATCCGACGACTTTTTTGATCACGTTTCTGTCGAAATAGTTGATTGACATGCCGGCGTCGACAACGATCTTTTGCGCGTTGATGCCGCTCGAACGGGGACTCAGTAAAAACACGGCCGTTGCCGCCGCTTCCTCGGTCGTCAGCGCACTTTTTCGGGGAATCACCTGTTCCGCATAGAGGTACGAATCAAGATACCCCGGAATTCCCGCCGATGCGGACGTCTTCAACAAACTTGGTGCCACCGCATTGAACCGCACGTTGGAGAAATTGCTGAACGACTTGGCAAGAAACACGACCGTCGAATCAAGAGCCGCTTTGATCGGTGCCATGTAGCCGTAATTTTCGCTGGCCATATGTGTCGTCGAAATTGAAATGGTGACCACCGATGCATCATTCGCGAGCAGATCGGCAAAAGCGCGGCTGATCGAAACAAGCGAAAAACAGGAGATGTCGACCGCCTGCAAAAACGCTTTTTTGTCGGTTTCGTGAAACGGCTTGAGACCATCGCCGTAATCGGCGAACGCGATCGAATGGACGATGCCGTCGAAACGATCAAACTGTATCCCGACATCGTATCGCAGTTTTTTGATTTCCGATTCCTGTTCAACATCACAGGCAAAAACGCTTGCTCCGGGAAACAGTGTTCGGACTTGTTCCGCCGTTTTTTCATCACGAACGACAAAAACCGCCTCCGCACTTTCCTCACGGAGCACTCGCCCGATATGAAATGCGATACTTTTTTTATTCGCAACGCCAAAGACCAAAAACCGTTTTTGGGCAATTTGCAAAAATGACATGAAATTTTTCCATTCGTTTGTGTCGGAATAAAGATTTTCTCACAAAGGCACCAGGGCACAAAGTTTTGGAAAATACAATTGAAAACGAAATTCAACATGTCTATTATATCAAAAATGTTGAAAATTGCAAGTTCTTCTTGAGTGGCTTGAGGTTATGTCTTTATTGATCGTCGTTCCGACAGCCATTTTGTTGTCGTTTTTGAAGTTGACGGTTTTGCTGGGGAAACGGGGTTAAAGTCTCTCCGGTTATCACCCGATTTCTTTGGTGTATGTCTTTTGGCAAAATGGTAAAATATCAGATCATTAATCATTCATAATGGCGGAATCATTGCAATTTCTCGGTTTTATCACGATTATTGAGAATGCGAGACTTGGGTTGATCGGCGGCTATCTCGTGCTCAACCATGCTGGTCGTCCCGTCGAATTTCATTGTACGACGCCGGTTCGAGCCAATCGTGCACAAGAGATACTGTATGGTGCAACCTTGAAACCGTTTTTGTACGGCGAACAAATTGCGCAAACGTTGGTGCAAAAAGCAAAAATCAAACCCGATGTCATTTTTGCCGATATTTCCCAAGTTCTCACGTTGCAGGATTTTACCGATATTCCGGTCGTGTTCGTACCATCAAATGCGAAAAGCGTGCCGAAATTGAAAATTACACTTTTATCAAATTCTGATTTTGAAGAAAATTGTAACGGGAGCATCGGCGAATCACCGGAAACGTTGGAAAACGGGGAAAAATATCCGTATTCGATCAGCGAGCAGTTGGCCGAAGTTCCCGGTTTAATCAACACACGATGGTCGGAGCAAAAAATTGCGTCGCAACGTGTTGCCGTGCCGGAGATTTCCAATCATTCCGTCAAAAAAACGGTCGCCGGACTGGAAACGGTTTCTCATGCCATCGATTTTACGGAACCGTTTGTCAGAATACGACTTGCCATTGAAGAAGCCCAAAAAGCGGCGTAATGGACACTATGATTGATCATTTGAGTCAACCGGAAAATTTGTTTTTATACTCAAGCCGGTTGGAAATTCCGGAAGCAGAATACGAAAGCCCGATAGCGCAGGACGATTGCGCGAGGCCGAAGGCTGCCGCCCATACCGGCTACGGTATATCGGCGGTCTTATGTCAGACCCGCTCGGTCCGCAATTTCAACATCCCGGTCGGTTTTGCATCCGTTAATTGGGATTGGGATCGAACGACAATCACCTGTTCCGATGTGATTGAATCCATCTCAATAAACAAGCCGTTACGGTTGGCTGTTGAGTTGATGCCTGTTTCGAAACGTAACCCTCTTTCGGTTCGCAGTTTTTTCTTTACACCGACACATCTTTCACCGGTTTTGCCGCCTCCGCAACAAAAAACGGAGAATGGCGTTCCATCGGCAGTCGCACCGCCGAAAAAAAACAGCGACGAAAATGTCACGGCGGAGCGGACTGAACGGGAGCCGTTGCCGAAACAATACACGCGGTTTTGTGTTCCACGGGATGCGATCAAACTGGAAGACCGGCTCAATTTTTTGCTCCAGCCGCCGCTCGAATTGATTCTCAATCAACCGACGCTTGAAATGCCGTTTGAACCATTTTCATTTCAACGGGCGGGCATCTCGTTTTTATACACATCGCACCGGGCCGTTCTCGCCGACGAAATGGGACTCGGCAAAACGATGCAGGCGATCACCGCCGTTCGTATGTTGCTCCGTTCCGGCGAATTGAAAAACGTGTTGTTCGTTTGCCCCAAACCGCTCGTCACGAACTGGCAACGCGAGTTCAACATCTGGGCGCCGGAAATCAACGTGCAGGTCATCGAAGGAACCCCGGAACGTCGCAAGCACCTCTGGCAACTGGAGAAAGTGCCGGTTCGTATCGCCAATTATGAATTACTCAACCGCGATCTCGAATATTTCGACAAGCCGCGAAGTCAGGGGGGGCCGCATTTCGATCTTGTCGTGCTGGACGAGTCGCAACGAATCAAAAACCGGAGCAGTGCGACAGGCCAAGCGGTGCGTAAGTTGTCCCGGAGCCGAAGTTGGGCACTCACCGGAACGCCGGTCGAGAATTCGCCGAACGATTTGGTCGGAATTTTCGAATTCGTTTCACCGGGACGTCTTTCGCCGGAAATGAAACCGTCGCAAATGAGCGAAGAGGCCGGCGACTACATTTTGCGGCGCACCAAAGACAACGTCAAACTCGACCTGCCGCCGAAAACGATCCGCGACGCCAATATCGAATTGACTTCGTCGCAACAATCCTCGTATACGCAGGCGGAAGAAGACGGCACGTTACGGCTCAACGACATGGGGGACTCGCTCACCATTCAAAATGTTTTCGAATTGGTTTTGCGTCTCAAGCAAATCTGCAATTTCGACCCCGTCACCGGCGAAAGCGCGAAACTCGAACGGCTTGACGCCGATCTCGAAGAGGTTGCGGCAAGCGGACGGAAAGCGATCATTTTCAGCCAATGGGTCGAAACGCTGACGACGCTCAAAGACCGGCTTGTGCGATTTCATCCGGTCGAATATCACGGTAAAGTACCGTCAAAACAACGGGACGACGTCATCAAAAAATTCCGCGACGACAAAAACTGTCACGTCATTCTCATGAGTTACGGGGCGGGAAGCGTCGGATTGAATCTGCAATTCGCCGGTTATGTGTTCCTGTTCGACCGATGGTGGAACCCCGCCGTCGAGGATCAGGCGATCAACCGTGCCCACCGGATCGGAGCGTCGGGGCCGGTCACGGTAACCCGTTTTTTGATCGCTGACACGATAGAGGAACGAATCGACAATATTCTACAAAGCAAACGCGAATTGTTCGAGGAAATCATGTCCGGCGCACGCGGCATGAATTATTCGACCGGCATGAGCCAGGAAGACATCTTCGGGCTGTTCAAACTCAAAGCCCCGCGACCGAAGACGACCAGAAACTGAGACTTGGTATTGCCCGTTTCAGAAGAGGTGAGATGCGAAACAGGGCTGAAACGGATATGAGTACAAGGCTCCCCGAGTAGGACTTGAACCTACGACCCAGCGGTTAACAGCCGCTTGCTCTACCGACTGAGCTATCGAGGAACGGTAGAAAATTAACATCAATAGAGTTCGATGAATCCTAAAATACACATTTTTTTGATTTTATGGACATTGATCAAAAAAGTATGGAACAACCCAAACTCATCAATTTCTCTGTGGCTGAAATTTTACCAAAGGCGGATGTATGATCAAGGGGGGAGCCACCCCATATCATGATGTCAAAAAAAACTTTTTATTGTGCCGCCACTAAAATTTGCGTTTGTCCGATGAATCGCCTGCATCACCGACAACAAAAAATCCCGTTATACCGCAGCCGGTATGGGCGGCAGCCTTCGGCCTTGCGCAAACGTCCTGCGTTGCAGGACTTGCCATGTCCAGCTTCCGGAATTTTCAACCGGCTTGGGTATATCTTGGGGTATATCTTGCGCGTATTAACAATTGTCGGCGCAGCAGGCAGCCCTGAAAGCGGTTCAAATTTTATGATCGCATCCATAACGCGAAAAAGACGAAGAAAAGTATGATTTTTCGCGTTTTTAGCGACATTTTCGCATGTTTGGCGTCAAAACTGAGCAAGGAAAGTGCGTTAACCCGGAACCGGAGCCAAGCCTTTATGAAATCATGTCGACCAATGCAACCTTCGGTTTGGGAATTTGCAAAACGACGGCATAAAGCTCGAATTCTTTGTCCACTTGAACGAACACGTCGTTCAACATGGTCGGAGACATTGGAAACAACACGTCCATGGCATGTTTCAATTTTTCCTGTTCGCCCCATTTCAAGTTGACCACCGAAGGGAGCAATGCCGACAATGAGACGGCCAACTGTTCCGGGTTTTTCGCCGGTTCCTCCATATAAGGTTCAAACTTTGTATGATTGGCGATCAATGAAGCCAGATTTTGAGGAATTTTCCACGACCGGCACATGATTTCAGCGGCTTCCGCATGTGTCCAGCCAAGTTCTTCCTGTTCCAGTTCGGAAAGGCGTTTGTCCGGATTTTTTCCCAAGGTGTGAATAAGTGTTGTGTATTGATTCGGTTTCTTTTTCAAAAGAACCGGAATGGCCATGTCCTGAAGCAATGCGCCGACAAACGTAACTTCGACATCCCCCCGCAATCGACTGACGATCATCCGGGCAAACAGGGCGCGGCGAAGTGAATCCTGCCAGAGTTGCTTGACGTCGAAAATCGAATTGTCTGTTTTCGGAATCAGGCTGAAAACCGCTTTCCACAAGACAAAGTTTTTCACGATTCGAATTCCGGCAAGCGCAATTCCCTGTTTGATATTCGACACCGAATTTTGGATTCCGAAATACGCAGAGTTCAGAAATTTGAGAACCTGAGTCGTCAAACCAGGGTCCGCTTCAATCGGCCGCACAAGGTCGTTGATATTGACTTTTTCAAGATTGTTGTCCAATTGCAGCACGATCAAAGCACTATGCGGCATGGCCGGAAGCTGTTCGATCTTGAGCAACGCCTCCAGTTCGGCTTTTTTTGGAATATCTTTTTCTGTGGAAATGGATAAGTTCAACATCTTTTTACTTTCAATCCGACGTGCCGGGGACAGGTATCAGGGTACAGGACTTTGTATTCATGCACCTGCCTCTGCCCCCCTTCTATTTCCAATGGACAATTGTAGGTCATTGATCACTCATCCGTCGGAAAAAAATTCCGCTTTATGTCTTAATTTTTACCCAAAAGATATGGGCACATGAAATGCAAATACGAAGATCATGCTCAAAATGGTATCGATTATTCACTCGATGGATTTGCCAAAAGTATGGTTTTTAACCAATTTGGCGTTTTGCCTCAAAAACAGTGATTCCGACGGAAACAGAAAGATTGAGACTCCTTGCCTCAGGGGAGATTGGAATCTTTAGTAACTGACTTTTGTTTTTGGAAAGCAATGATGGAGGTAAACCTTTCGACTCACAGCCAAAAACAAAAACATCATTTTTTGCGAAAGATTTTTCATAATAACAGGTTGTGGCGTGTTTTGTCAAAAACCAAAATCGGTGTCCCGCGAGCGATTGCGTGAGATTGTCCCAGGAATCGACAACTTCCCAATGGAGATGTTCCCAGTAATCCAGCCCGGCCCGTTTGATCCGGCGATGATCGATTTGAAAGCCGAGTGGCCGGACAAGCCATAACTTCGCTCCCACGGCAACACACGTTCGGCCAATTGCCCCGGTATTGTCAGGAATTTCCGGTTGGAAAAGGACAATATTGAAAACAGGATTAGTAATCATTTTCGAGAAAAAAGGTAATTCTTTTATACACGCAACGTACTATCCCGCATATCGTGCCGTAATGTGCGTTTTTCCATCGTAATTTTTGAATTTTTATCAAAATATGGAGGGTTTTGCCAGTGATGTGCAAGAGAACGGCAACTTTTTTCCAAAAAAAGAAAAAAAAACAGAATTTCCGTAAAACGACCCTGTGATTTGATGAACTCCGTTAGTAATATATAATGTGTCTTTTTATACTCAAGCCGGTTGAAAATTTCGGAAGCTGGATACGGCAAGTCCTGCAACGCAGGACGTCTGCGCAAGGCTGACGCCCATACCGGCTGCGGTATAGACACCATCGGTTTTGGTCGGATGGTTAAGTGTTTTTTTCACAAAGTTGCGTTATATATCACTTAATCTTAATGGAACGGTTTTTCACTGTCGGTGAGGCATGATTATGGTAAGTGGACCTGATATTGTTGTTGATACAAGAAATTTGACGAAAATCTACCGCGACTTTTGGGGGCGTCAAAAAGTGCGTGCCCTGAAAGCGTTGGACCTTCAAATTCACAGGGGCGAAATTTTCGGCTTGCTCGGACCAAACGGTTCGGGGAAGACCACAACGATCAAACTTCTTTTGGGGTTGCTTTTTCCGACCAGCGGCGAAATCAGCATCCTGGGAAAAACGGCATCCGATGTTGCAAAAAATGAAAAAATCGGTTACTTGCCGGAAGAATCGTATTTATATCGATTTCTGAATGCGGAGGAAACGCTGGATTTTTACGGACGTCTGTTCAAAATGTCCGGCCCCGTCCGGCGCCAGCGTGTTTCGCAATTGATCAATATGGTCGGCCTTGATTCGGCACGCAAACGCCAGTTGCGGGAATACTCGAAAGGGATGACGCGACGAATCGGCCTTGCCCAGGCGTTGATCAACGACCCGGATTTGATTTTGCTTGACGAGCCGACAAGCGGTCTTGATCCGATCGGCACGAAAAACATGAAAGACCTGATCCTTGAGTTGAAAAAGCAGGGAAAAACGGTGATCATGTCGAGCCATCTTCTCGCCGACGTGCAGGACGTTTGCGATCGTGTCGGCATTTTGTATCAGGGTGAACTGAAAGAACTCGGGCGCGTTTCCGACCTGTTGCAAGTCAGCACGCAAACGGAATTCCGCGTCGAAGGTCTCAGCGAAGACGCCAAAAAGAAGATCGAACAGATCGTCGCCGAAGACGGAGCCAAACTGACGTTCAGCGGCCACCCGACGACGACGCTGGAAGACCTGTTCCTCAGCATCATCGCGGAAAGTGAATCGCGACCCGGTCGCCGCGTTCGCGGGGGAGGGGCCAAGGAATGATCATTGAAAAAGCGGTTCCTTCGATCGGTGATTTTTTACAGCAGAACGGTGTGATTTGGCTCCTTGCCATGATCGGTCTGTGTATTGTCACTTTGTTTGTCTCCTTCCTCGTGTCGGTCGCCCGATATGGTTTCGCGGAAGGATTTTGGGCGTTCGGACGCGGTTGCGCCGGAACGGCGGGAGATATTTTTTGCATTTCATGGCGGCGCATCTGGGCCATCGCGCGACTCGCGATCAAAGAATCGCTGCGCAAACGGGTTCTTTTCATTTGCGTCACGTTTCTTGTTATTCTGATGTTTGCCGGCTGGTTTCTCGATAAAAATTCGACCGACCCGACGGCGATTTACCTGTCGTTCGTGCTTTCGATGAGTACGTACTTGATTTTGCTGCTCGCCCTGTTTTTGAGCGCGTTCAGCTTGCCGAACGACATCAAGACCAAGACGATTTACACGATCGTCACCAAGCCGGTCCGTTCCAGTGAAATCGTTCTCGGACGCATCCTCGGTTTCAGTCTGATCGGCACGGTGTTGCTTGTGTTCATGGCGGTGTTGAGTTACGTATTCGTATCGTTTCAGTTGCAACACACGCATGTTCTCACCGAACAGGACCTGATTCCCGCCCAGGCCGTTTCGGAAGAAATCGCCGCGTCGGGAGAGCCGTATATCACGCATTCGGGCAGCACCCGCGTTGCCAACGGACATCGTCATCGCGTCGACGTTTACTCCGACAATTCGTTTTTCGTCGAAACGGTGAACGGTCATACGCACACGGTTGAAAAAATCGTTCCCAAAGCCGGCACCGACGACAGCAGACCCCGTTTTGTCGTCGGGACGGCCGAAGGGATGTTGCAGGCCCGTGTGCCCCGTTATGCGACATCGCTCGTTTTTCGCGACACGGACGGCATCGACCGCGAGAAAGGGATTGATGTCGGTCACGAATGGAACTATCGCTACTATGTCGGCAACTTCACCAACTCGACGAAAGATGCCGGAATTTTCACCTTTGAAGGAATTTCACCGTCCCGTTACGTCGACGGGCTTCCGGTGGAAATGACATTGGGGGTTTACCGTTCCTACAAAGGTGACATGGAAAAACCGATCAAAGCGAGCATCTCCGTCAGGAATCCCATCAATGGTTTGTCTGTGGAAGTCACCGTCTTTCCGACGGAAAAATTCATCACGAAATCCCTGTTTATTCCCAGGGAATTGCGCGGCAGGACGGCAACCGTCGTTCAAAGGGAAGCGATTGACCCAAACAATCCGGCGGGTCTCCATATTGTCACGCCGGCCCAAAAAGACGAATCACTGGCACAAAAACGTGATTTTGATCTGTTCGAGGATTTCGTGGTCGACGGGAAACTTGAAATTTGGATTCGCTGCGTTGAAAATCAACAGTTCATCGGCGTTGCCAAGTACGACCTCTATCTCCGTGAGGCGGATGCCCATGTTTTTCCGAATTTCTTCAAGGGATATTTCGGGATATGGCAACAGATGATCATGGTGGTTTCATTCGGTGTTCTTTTCAGCACGTTTTTGGGCGGGCCTGTCACCATGGTGGCTTTGTTCGGCCTGATCATTGCCGGTTTTGCCAAAACATTGCTTCTGAACGTCGCCTTCGGAAAGAATCTTGGGGGGGGGGCGTTCGAGTCGCTCGTTCGCATGTTGACGCAAACGAACCTGATGGACGACATGAGCAAGGGGTTCGGCACCTCGTTGATTCTCCTTCTCGATAAAATTTCCGGAGGAATCCTGATCATCCTGGGGCAAATCATTCCGCCGCTTTATGATTTCACCTATTACGAACAGGCGTTGCAGGCGGGATTCAACATTCCGGCAAGTTGGATGATCGTTCATGCGCTGACGACGCTCGGCTATGTTTTGCCGATTTTCATCATAGGATACATCATTCTTCGAAATCGTGAGGTGGCCAAATGACAAAAAAATTTCAAACGAAAATCATATATATTGTCGTGATCATCATTTTGCTGGTTCCGTTGTTTTTGCTCGGAAAACCGGCGACGGTCAAACATGGTCAGGAAGGGGAAACGTCGTTGACCGGTGGTTATCTGGCCAATTTGCGCATTCAGGAAGACATTATCGATGCACAACTCGGAAAAATCGACCCGGGAAGCAGCACCATCCGGTTGGCGACGTTTGGCATGAGGGGCGTTGCATTGGCACTGCTCTGGCATCAACTGCTCGAAGACGAAAAGAAATTCGACTGGAACAACGTGATCGTGTTGAGCAATCAGGTCATGGCACTGGAGCCGCGATTCGTTTCCACCTGGCAATTCCTTGCCTGGAATGCCGCTTATAACGGCTCGGTTGCGTTCGACGACTATCGGGAACGCTATCGCTGGGTGATTCGCGGTTTCGAATTCCTGACCAAAGGGACGGAATATAATGCCCAGGCTCCGTTGCTTTATCGTGATGCCGGCTGGACGATTTCGCAAAAAATCGGCATCGCTGATGAAAAAAAGGAGTACCGGCGTCTTTTCCGGCAAGACGACGTGTTTCATGAATTGTATCACACACCGTCCATTGCCGACCGCGACAATTGGCTCTTCGGAATTCCGTGGTACTTGAAGTCGGAGGATATTTTCAAGAAAGCGGAAACCAGTTATTACGCCAAGAAAGAAAATAATCTTCTCTCGGAGGATGAAATCAAGGATTTTTATCAGGATCGTTCGCACGGGATCGGAGGCCAAGCCAGGCCGATCTTCCTGGTCAATTCGCGCATGAACCGGATTCATTATGCCGATTGGTATGAGTTGGACGGCAACTTCGGCGAAAAAGCGAAAGAAAATTGGGACAAAGCCGGGCGTTACTGGAAAGAATTTGCCAAACAGGTGATTCCGACGACGATCGACGACCGGAAAAATCCCGGTGAAAAACGCAAAATCGCTCTTGAGGAAGCGGAGGCGGCCAGGAAAAAAGAAGCGGAACTGATGCAAAAGCTGGAGGACATGCTGGCTCCGCGCACCATGAAGGAAATTTATATCGAGCGTTGGAACGCTTTGACCGATTCGCAAAAAGGATCGCTGCTTGGTTATTTGCAATATGAAGACGCAGACGGTGCATACAAGGTCTTGCGGGAGTATCTCAAGGAAACCATGCCGGACTGGGAAAACAAATTGCAGGAACTGCGACTTTCGCTGATCAGCAATCCGGAGGAAAAAGCGGCCTTTTTGCTTCTTCGTCCGCTCCGTGACAAGGAAACGTCCGAACTGGCCGATAAAGCCAATCGGGCCATCTCCGAAATCGCTTCGCAGGCAAACAGCACGTTGCAACTGACGCCGGAAGCCATTGCGATCGAAATCGCCAAACAGGATGCCGAAAAAGGGACGCGGAACGGCCCCATCGCACGGCAATACGTCAAAGACATTGACGACGCCAAATACAACGGACAGCTTCCCGGCATGTTTTGTGATCTCCTGAATTATCAACACTATACCCAGCAAATTGACATGGAACAGACCCAGGAGGCGGTCGATGCGCGTTCCAATCACTTTAATGCGAGAAAACAGTTTTACGACGGGAATATTTACGATGCAAACAAGCTCTATCTTGACATGATGAGCAAGTGGAGCGAATTGATGGCCAATCCCAGGTATGCGTTCTTGAAAAATGACATTTTCCGCCGCGATTTTATCGAGTCGGTTGACAAGTATCGGGTTGTTTTGGACAAACTGGACGAACGCGGCGGAATCTATCCCGAACCGTTTCCGTTTGAACACCTGGTTCGTCTTGATGTGAATCAGATGTCGCGGATTTCGGATTTGCAGGATGCATTGCGTTATGTGCGCGATGAAGTTTATCAAAAAGGCGATTATGCGAAAGCGGCAAAATACTCCCTGATGCTTTTGCAGGCGTGGCATGGAGTGCATGAAGGCACGGAATATCTGCAAAAGGTTCCTGTTCCGGAATACAGGGATATCCTGCTTGAAACGATTGCGATTTATGTTCATTCCGTTGAAAAATCAGGGGGGGAATTTGATCCCAAGTTCCCGTTTTTCAAATATGTCGATCTTGTGATGACGCATGATCCGTTGACGGTTGCGGCACTCGGAAAGACGACGCAGATTTACGCGATGCCGGTCGAGAAAACCGATGCGTTTTTGAATCAGCTTGCCGAAGCCGCCGCCGATTGGGGAAAAGTCGTCGAGCGATATCCGCTTGTTTTATTGAAGGAGGAACAACTGGCGGACCCGGCCAACCCGCTCAGCACCCGTACTCTTTTGACAAGCCAGCAGTATGCGAAGTCGATTGCCGACATGTATGCCGAGGTGAGCCGTCAGCTTAACCATGAGGTTCCCGGCGATTTTCCGCTTCGCGAGATGCTCCCGGAGGATGTCAAAGTCGGTTCCGTTTCACACGCGGAGCCGCCGAGAGATGCGGAAGTGACGCCGGTGAAACAACCTGTGCCGGATATCCCGCCTCAGAAAACCATGGAATCGCAAACGGAACCGCCATCACAAACGGAACCGGAGGTTCCGACGGAAACTCCCGTTCCTGCCCCTGTTACCGGGTCTGTGACAGAAACCCCGTAAGAAACAGTAAATAAATAACAATGGCAGCCGGGAACGAAGCGCAGTAATCGGGTCATTGCGTTTGATCCGGTCTCGTGCGTTGCGCTCCCGGCTGCCATTCCTCGTGATATATTTCGGCGAAAGTTTCAACATATTTGGTGGTTTCATGTCAAAGACAGTTCAACTTGCAATTTTTTTCAATGAAGAGCTGCGGGGAATCAAGGAACTGCCACTCCCGTTTGTCATCGGTCGAAGCCAGGATGTCGCCTTGTCGATTCTGCATCCGATGGTCAGCCGGCGTCATTGCACTCTTTTTGAGGAGGAAGGCCGGGTCTGTTTGCGAGATCTCGGGTCGCTCAACGGAACTTATTCGGATGGAAAGCGGATCACGGAAGTTCCGCTCAACGACAACGATTCGTTCTCAATCGGTTCCATACGGTTTTCCGTGAAATTTCAGGAGGTTGCCCCGCCTGAACCGATCATTTGTTTCGATTCGGATTCCGCCGTTGGAAAAGTAACGTTGCACGAAACACATGAAACTTTGCCGGAACGGCATCATGCCAAGTCCGGTGTCTGTTCCAAAACGCCCCCCCATGCCGTTCTCCAGAGTTTGAACCAGAGGAACATGGACCAGGACATGGAAGAGATCGATCATCCTTTTTCCCCGTTTTCGTTGACTCTTGAAAGCGGAAACGGCATTGAGGAACTGCACGACGTGATTGATCTTGATTCGGCTTTTCCGGAGCATTTTGCCGATCTGCCGGTGAAAAAACAAAACGGATGATGAAATTACGAACGGCGACACTCGGTTGCAAAGTCAATCAATACGAAACGGAATATGTACGCGAGGCGTTGCAACGCATCGGTTATGCCGGGGCACGACCGGGGGAAGCCGCGGACCTGATTGTCGTCAATACCTGCACCGTGACTGCGGAAAGCGATCTGAAAAGCCGGAAATTGATCCGAAAGCTGGCCCGCCTCAATCCGGACGCCGAAATCGTCGTCATGGGATGTTATGCGACTCATGCGGCCGACGAAATCCGCCGATGGCCGCAAGTCGGCCCGCAAATCGTCGAGGTCGTCACGGACAAGCGGGAGATCGGAACGTTCCTGCAACGTCGCGGCGTCGTCGATTTGCCGGACGGAATCACGACATTCGGCATGCGGCATCGGGCTTACGTCAAAATTCAGGACGGCTGCCGGGCCGGTTGCGCCTACTGTATCATTCCGAAAGTGCGTCCGTATCTTTTGAGTCGTCCGGCGGAGGAAGTGCTCGACGAAATCAGGTGTCTTGTCGATTCCGGTTATCGCGAAATCGTGCTGACCGGCATTCACCTGGGGCATTACGGCCTTGATTTCCCCCGACACAATGACATTGACTTGTCCGAACATCGGAAATTACAAGCCGGCAACACTCGTTTGACGCAACTGGCGGAACGGATTTTGGAGATTGATTTGCCGTTCCGTTTGCGGTTGTCGAGCATGGAAGCGGTCGAAGTGACGGACGAATTGATTGGACTGGCGAAAGCGTTTCCGAAAAAACTTTGTCCGCATTTTCATCTTTCGATGCAGAGCGGTTCCGATACGGTGCTCCGGCGAATGCGGCGTCGCTGGCTCAGTGCTCCGTTTTATGAAAAATGCAAAACCATCTCGGACACACTCGACCGGGCGGCACTGACGACCGATATAATCGTCGGTTTTCCCGGAGAAACGGACGACGAGTTTGCCGAAACCTGCGAACTCGTCGGACGGGTCGGATTTTCCAAGGTGCATGCGTTCCCGTTCAGTCCGCGTCAGGGAACCGCTGCGGCGACAATGCCCGACCAGATTCCCGCCCCTGAAAAAGAGCGTCGTGCCGCGCATCTGACGCAACTTGCCGGCAAATTGCGAGCCGATTACGCTTTGTCGCTTGTCGGCAAAAAAACGCAGGTGCTTTTTGAAGCGGCGGTAAAAGGACGTCTTGTTGGAACGTCGGAACGTTATCTGCGTGTGGAAACGGAAGCGACACAGGAATTTGCCGGCAAACTCATCGGTCAGCTTGTCGATGTCGATGTGACCGCAGCCGACGGCGATTTGCTGATTTGCAGCATTCCAACGCTCTGATTCGCGATCGGCGACTCAATCATACCGTCAATTGTCTGCAACGACTTCGACGTTTGTCTCGAAATTGGTTCCGAACGACATGCGGTCGCAGAGTTGTTTCGCTTTTTCGAACGTCAGTTCGTCTTTGGCGACGACGGGCGTGAAATGCGGCACCCGTTTCAACGTCCAGGGAATCAGCAACGCCGTTGCCGCAATCGACCAGATCGTCGCAATGATCATCGTTCTGCCGATCGTGTCGTAATCCAAGAGAATATTGTCGTAAGGCGAGGCGTTGTAATAAAGCAAAATGCGAATCGTGAAATACAAAGCATAAAATGCGCCGAACAGTGCCAGGGCGAGCAGCCAGTTGTGTTCCGCCGTGAAAAAACGCCGCAAAAATCGCGATCGGACGATCATGGCAATCGTGCTGAACGCATAAACCATGAGTGCCCAGGTGACACAGTAAAACGGGATTTCATCATTGAGGAGCCATCCATAAGTTGTTTTTTGGCAGCACATCCAGTAAAACCATGTTATGATTGCACCGATGCCGATCAACCAGAAATAACCGTTGACCGCCCCGGAGTAGAACGGAAAAACGAGCAATCGCAACAGGCCGCTTTTCGGGATGGTTCGTTTGAGACGGAGTCCCCAGGTTTCGCGTCCGCAGGCGGAGATGACGATGAACGCCAGGAAAAAAAAGTAATGCACGAAGAGCGTGACGGAAAAAAAATACCCTGAGGCCGAAAACGTCACGTCAAAAACGTATGCGACGACGAGCGTTGCCAGCAGGTAAATCGTGTAAACGATCCGGAACGGCATGATGCGGTTGGTGTTTGTCGGCGCGACGCGGCAAATTGCCCCTGAAAGAATGACGCACATCGTTGAAATGACGAAAAAGCCGTTCCAAAACCAGATATTGATCGGCAAAGCCCCCCAAAAAAACGCACCTCCGCCGAAAGTCACGAACAGAAAGATATTCATCAAACCGCTGAGTCCGAAGATACACAGAAATGAATACAGAATCAAAAGCCCGATCATCTGCACATAAGTTTTGACCCGTCCGAAGACGAGAATGGTCAGAGCCATCGAAAACGCAAGCACGAGCGCACCGTAATACGACGAGTCGAAGATGGCGCGGAGATCAAGCCCCCGGAGCATGTAGGAAATCGTGAAAAACGGGAGCGTCGCGCAAAAAAACAGAAACGTCAGCACGATTCCGCTCATCAATTTGCCAAGTACAAAGCCGGACGGCTTGATGATGGTCGTAAACATCAGGTCGTTGGTGATCCGCTCTTGGGACAGGATCACCGCCATATACAGGTTGACGACGGTGAACGCAAAGAAGAAGAAAAAGCCCATCTGGAACGAATAAAGTCCCGCCCCCAGCCCGGCGTCCGCTCCGCTGAACGAACTGGTCGTGATCGTGACGAGCGTCACGACGCTCAAAATGAGCAGGTAAAGATTGAGCATCACGACGATGAAACGGTTGCGAACCAATTGACGGATTTCGCGAACCAGTGTCGGACTCAAACGATTGTCGATGAAGTCATGAAGTTTGAGAAACATCGTGATGCCTTTGTCAGGAGTCGCGAAAAAACAAGCTGTTCGAAAAATTCAGAGCACGAAGCGTAAGCGAGTGCCCTAAAACCGGTCACTTGCGTTCCCGGCTGCTACTGAAACGACCATATTATTTTTCGCGAGTCCTCTGTCAAAACGGATTGAAGTTTTACTTTTTCCCGGCGACGGCTTCGACCGGGTCTTTGCCGAGCACGAGGAAGGCCAGGAAACAGACCGCGACAATAATAATCGGCGAAAAGAGAATTCCTTTCCAATTTTTCATTTGCACGGCAAGCCACTGATCGCGGCTGACCTGGATGTCCGTGTCGACAATCGCAGCTTTGTCTTTCGCGTTGATGGCGGCAATCTTCCTGAAGGCGTCTTGCAGTTCCCCTTTTGTGATGGTGAGCGTTTTGCCTTCTTCACCGTAGGCAAAGCCGGATTCCGGAATCGTTTCAAGTTCGGACCACGTAATCACGTTGTCACGATTCGTGTCGAGCACTCCCAAATCGGTAAACGGCTTGCCCTTTTGGCCGAGCATCGAATTGACCGTTTCGGAAAGATTCAGGTATCTCCAAGCGGAGTCTTGCAGATTCGTATCCTTCCAAACGGGAAGCGAAATCGCTTTTCCCGCAGCGGCAACTTGCATTTCGGGAAAAGCCGCAGGGTTATTATTAACTTGGTAACTGAACAGCAGTGATCCGGCAACCTGGCCCACACCGAGCAGCAGAAACGCCATGAGACTTTGTGCGCTTGCCTTGAGTGCCGGCGGTGCTTTTTTATCGGCGTACATGTACGAGGCGACATAAAGAAAACTGTAGCAGAACCCGTGCAGGAACAGGGCAAGAAGCGCAAAGGTAAATGAAAGCTGCATGAAGAAAACGTATCGAAGCCCCCAGGCCGCCATTCCGAGGAGCAGGCATTTTTTGAGGCCGATTCGAACGGCAAAGAAAGGCAATGCCAACATGAAGATCAGTTCGGAAAACTGGTTCAATGTCGTTAAAGCGACCGGTGACGGGAAGTCGCATTCCGTGAAAAGCGGGACGGCCATCGGAAAATAAAAACCGCAAGCCGGGATACTGGCCGCGACGACGCAAACCGCGAAAATCACGAATGCCGGGTCGGCAAACAGTTTCAAAGCGTCGAACATTGATCCCCCTTTTTCCCCTTTGACCGCAACCGGTGGGGTATTGGGAAGCGTCAATGAATAAATTCCGAGCAAAATCGCCGCCCCGCCGCCGATGAAGAAAAAGTTGGGGGCGGAAGCCCCTTTTCCGAAAACGTCAATGATCAGGTTGACGATGATCCAGCCGAGCGTGCCGAATACAAAAACCCTGGGAGCGTTGTTCGAATCGGGAATATGGCGAAACACAATCGAGTTCAAAAGGGCGATCGACGGCATGTAACAGATGCCATGCAACAACATGAAAGTGAACAGAAGAATAAAACTGGTTTGAAAACCGCAACAGATCAGACAAACTCCTCCGATCAGGTGCAAAATTGCCAAAACTTTTTGTGCCGCAAACATGCGGTCGACAATCGGCCCGACAAAAAGTGCCGCAACCGCCGCCAATGGAATCGCCGTGTAAATGAGACCGACGTCAAGTTTCAGCACCCTGTCGGCGTATCCGCCGATGGTCATGGCCCAACTGCCCCAAATCACGAATTGTAAAAAGTACGCAATACAAAGTCGCGGATAAATCATCGCGGACGATTTTTGATCAGACATAAAACACTCCCCAATGGTTGATCATTTTTCAAATATGTTTTTCATGATATGTCGGCTACGCCCCGACCAAATACCTCATTTTGTGAATGGCAGCCGGGAGCGTAACGAAGTGAAGCGACCGGATCATCCGGCATTCGATCCGGTCACTGCGCTATGCTTCGCTCCCGGCTGCCATTGAATCACCCATAGTGATAGCTCTGGCGGATACTGCGGTGTAAAATCACTTTCCTGACAGACATTATGCCATTTCCGACAACATTTTTCAAGGAAAATAAGAGTTTTTGTCAACTTTTTTTGCGACAAGACCGGTTCATCAATTATTCAACCGCAAATCAAAGCGAGAAGAAGCGCAGAACGCAGAGTTCAGAGCGCAGAGATGAATAAAAATCACTCTGCACTTTGCGTTCTGCGTTTGTCCTTATTGTTCTTTTTCGGCCTTTTCGAGCCGTTGTTCGAAAGATTTGATGTTTCCAAAGATACGCGAGTTGTTGATCTCCTTGAGACATTCCTTTGCAATGGTCAACGCTTTTCTCGCATTCGGGAAATCTTTGGTCAAGATAAAAACGCCACAAATATAATAATACCCTTCCGTTTTCACTTCCTTGTCAACGATCGACGCGACCGTCCGGAACGCGTCGTCGATCAATCCCATTTCGGCTTGCGTTCGCGCAATGCCGCCGCAAAGTGCCCAGCTTTTTTGCCTCAACCACTCCTTTGACAGTTCGGCATCGACCATTTTATCCGCCTGGCGGAGCGCATCCGCCAATGTCTTTTTGGCGTCGTCTGTTTTTCCAACGGCATACTGGACTGCGGCATAATCACAAAGCACATACACCTTGCCACATTCCTCCGCAATTTTATCATGAAGTCGCGGGTCTTTTTCGGTCAGGGCGGCATCGCGATATTTTTCGGCGGCACTCAAAACCTGGTTGACTTTCGCCGGATCATTCAGTTGCACGGCGATTTTGGCGCAACAATGCCTCAGATTTCTCAAGCGGTCCGCCGGACGTTCCTCTTTTGCCGCCTGTTGTTCCAGGGTTTCATCGAGTAATTCGGCGCATTTCTCTTTGTCGCCATGTTTTAAGGCGTATTCCATCAACTCGAAATACATTTGACTTGGAACGCCCGTGTTGAACGAATCAGTCTTTCTCGTCATCTCCAGTGCGCGGTCGAATTCGTCCTTTTCAAGCAACGCCTGGAAAATCCGGTAGCCTGTCCATTGTATTTCGTGTCACGATACATCCTTTTCGATGGCGTTATAAAATGGATCAAACGTTGCCCGCAGTTGGCGAAGATCGCGATGGCTATTATTCTTTTCGGACTTTTGGGACGACC
>Ga0209629_10000620_pt1 | contig 19946 bp, 12 predicted proteins | sample TergutCu122P5_FD_187286 | JGI IMG/M metagenome (GOLD analysis project Ga0209629, IMG submission 187286) | Cubitermes ugandensis P5 segment gut microbial communities from Kakamega Forest, Kenya - Cu122 P5 (SPAdes) (version 2) | ecosystem: Host-associated > Arthropoda: Insects > Digestive system...
TGAAGAGTGGCAGGTGATTGAACCGCGTTCTATCAGCGTACTTGACCGGATTGGCGGAGGCGATGGATTTGTTGGAGGATTACTCTATGGAATCCTGAAAGGTTGGGAACCAAAAAAATGGGCGCAATTCGGATGGGCTACCGGCGCTTTGGCGACTACATTCATCACCGATTACGGACAACCTGCAGATGAAGAACAGGTTTGGAGCATTTGGAAAGGGAATGCACGTGTGATTAGGTGAAATTTATTTACAATTTAATATGATTTATTTTAAAAAAGGTTCAACAGAAATTGAACTGACTTCCGGCGACCTGAGAAAAGGTCTGTATGAAGCGCTCGAAAAAATAGGTAAGAAGCAAAAAGTACTTGCCATTCCGCCCGATTATACCCGCTTGCCAAGTCGAGCAGGCGAGCTTACCGAATTTGCATGGCAATATTACAAAGACGCTCTTACCGATGTGTTGCCGGCTCTCGGCACTCACACGCCAATGACCAACAGCCAGATTTCGCACATGTTCGGTTCATTACCTGCCTCGCTTATACGCGAACACGACTGGCGAAACGATGTAATAACACTTGGGTATGTTCCTGCCGATTTTGTGAATGAGGTGTCGGAAGGAGCTGTGAATTATCCATGGCCTGCGCAAGTAAACAAATTGCTCAACGAAGGCGGCTTCGATTTGATACTTTCAATTGGGCAAGTCGTTCCTCATGAAGTAGTGGGAATGGCAAATTATAATAAAAATATTTTTGTCGGAACAGGCGGCGTTGAAGGTATTAATAAAAGTCATTTTGTGGGTGCAGCTTACGGAATGGAACGAATGATGGGACATTCCGACACACCTGTTCGTCGCCTTTTCAATTATGCTTCCGAACATTTTTCCGCTCATTTACCCATCGTGTATGTGCAAACGGTTGTTGGTTTGGATAAAATCGACGGCAAAGTAAAATGTCGCGGATTGTTTATTGGAGATGATTTTGAAGTTTTCGACCTGGCGGCAAAATTGGCGCTCGAAGTGAACTTTGAAATGCTCGACCGTCCACTGAAAAAAGTAGTTGTCTATCTTGATCCTACCGAATTTAAAAGCACTTGGCTGGGTAACAAAGCGATTTATCGTACACGAATGGCAATAGACGACAACGGCGAATTGATAATTATTGCACCTGCCCTCAAAGAGTTTGGTGAAGACAAAGAAATCAATCGGCTTATCCGCAAATATGGCTATAAAGGCACGCCGGCAACACTCAAAGCCTGTGACGATAATGAGGATTTGCGCAACAATCTTAGCGCAGCAGCTCATCTTATTCATGGATCAAGCGAAGGTCGATTCAATATCACTTATTGTCCGGGGTATTTAACCCGTCAGGAAATCGAAAGCGTAGGTTTTCAATATGCCGATTTGGATGAAATGATGAAAAAATATAATCCTGCAGTATTGAAGGATGGTTGGAATGAAGTCGCCGGGGAAGAGATTTATTATATTTCTAATCCGGCTTTAGGATTATGGGCGTATAGAGAACGATTTATGTGATACTGCAAATGAATTATGAAAAAATTAAATATTATTGCAGGTGAAAAAATTATTGATTGTTTTATTTATATTTTACCCTATATGCGCATATACACAAGGATGGACATTTGAATATTCATTGGGTTACGGCACATATCAATTGAATGATGTAAAAGCTATGCAAGACATAATACTTGGGTCAAACGGATATGGACTTAAAGTGACTGATCGTTTTCCCGGTTATACCACACACACATTTGCTTTAGGTTATGTTACAGGATACAATCATTTTGGCTGTAACTTTTCATACCTTACTACCAGTGGACGCCTTCAAAGAGCCGATTACTCCGGTTCCTATACAGTGGATATGATAATGAACGGATACCGTATAGGAGCATTTTACAGATATTATATTAATACGGGAGTTTTGCCGCTCCGGATTTATTTACAATTAAGTCCCGGAATTATGTCCTCAGATTTGAAAATGGAAGAAAAGGTTTATATATATTCTGAATCGGCGAAAGAAAGTAATACTCTGAATAGTACCGGAATATATATAGAGCCAACGATTGGCATTACATATCATTTGACTGATTGGTTACGTTTTTCATTAAGCGGTGGTTACGAAGCTGATTTTTTAGGTGCATTAAAATATTCCGGACAAAAAACGCAGGCGAATGCTCATTGGAATGGACTTCGTTTATACACAGGTTTCATATTTATTTTACCAAACAGAAACTGATATTGGAGTTTCCAATAAATTCGTAAAAAATGGAAAAAACATCCTATTATAATTTGTTAATTATCATTGCCTTATTTACTTCATGTGAATATAGTCCAAACGGCAGTAATTTCTTGGAATTAACTAAGCCTGCCGATTCTTTAGCAATTGGGATTTCTCTAAATGACATTAATCCTTTAGATACTATTTATATATATCAGGATACGCAAATTTTAATAAAAATAAAAGCAGAAAAAGAATTAAAACAAGCCAAAATTTTATTAGATGGTCAGGAATTATGGGTCAATCCACTTAATTTTGTTCTTCGACCTAATGAACTTGGAGAAGGAGTTCATACTTTGACGGTGAATGCTGCTTTCGCTTCCGGCAGTGGCAGTTTGGCCGATATGATGGGATTGGAGGGGTATGCGGGTGAATTATCGTGGAATATTCGTGTAATACCCAATCCTGAAAGTCATTTTCAAGTTGGATACCGCATCAATAAAGATGGCTTTTTAGAAATATATTGGGATAATGCTGTCCCGGAAAACGTTATCGAAAAATATACCGTACATGTTCCTTTCGCTGACAAAGACAGCATTATTAATAATCCAAAGCAAAAAACTTTTATTGATTATGGGTATGTATGTGGATATGCATATTATCAGGTTAGTACATACCTGAAATCGGGATATTCATATATGGAGAGTCTTTCTTTAAATAAACCCACACCGGCAATTTATTTTGAGGATTTAGGACTTGACCTGCTTCGTGTATATTGGGATAAACCGTTTGCGAACGGACGATTTAACCTTTCAGAAAATGAGGTTACCCTATCTTCAGGGATGATTGACACTACAATCACCATTCCTCAAATATTTGGGAGAAATCGTCAATTCTCTTTAGAAATTAGACCGCAAAAAGCGGAATATGATAATAGCTATAGTCAATACAGCGCTTGGGGGTCTTTTTATCAGGGGGTTGCTTTGGGTTTGCCAAATTGGCCGCAGTATGCATATAATAAAAAAGACAACATTATTTATTCAACTCGATATGATGAATTGGTCGCCTTTGACGCCACTTCTTTAAAAGAAAAGAATCATGTAACGATTAGTGGACATCCTTGGGGATTAATGTACGGAGGAAGAGTTGCTTGCGCTCCAAATAATTCAACCGTTGCAGCGATGACAGGCGAGGAAACTTGGATTTTTGCGGACAGTAGGTTTTCTAATCCAATTATCATTCCTAACTTACCGGGTGATGTTAATACTCGCCTAAGCGCACTGACAAGCGATGACCGCTTTTTTGCAGTACTTTTCACATCACTGCAAATTTCCGAAAAATGCCAAGTTTTTAATGCAAAAAGCGGAGAGAAAATATTTGAATTTCCATTCACACACCAAGTAATCTCTTACAATTCACCCAACTGCGTTACCGTATCAGACGATGGTCGCTATTTTTTCGCTGCATCTGTCAACGGAATGGAATTATTTGAAATAAAAGGAACAACTGCCAGTTTGCTTTATACTGACACAAGGCGATATACGACTGCGACATTTGTTCCAAATCAACCTGATAAACTCCTGGTTAGAGCCAATTCTGATATTGAACTGCGGCAAATGCCTAATTTCGACTTAATACAAAAATTTGATGTATCTCAGACAGGCGCTATACTTTGCAATGTTGACCCTGCTACCGGATATTTGCTTTATTATCAAGATGGTTTCTTAAAGGTTGCTCCATCTGACAATTTAGCTAATTTGATATTTAAAATAAGAAGTGAAGGATCATTTATTGAAATGAGCCATTTGCTGAATAACAAATTATTAACCCGTGGGTATGGAGGAATAACTTTTGATATAAGTCCTTATATAAAACCATAAATACAAGAATATAAAAAATAAAATACTTAATATAATATTTTTATAATGGAAAATTTAGCAGACATTGGATTAATTGGTTTAGCCGTCATGGGCGAAAACTTAGTGCTTAACATGGAGAGTAAAGGATTTACGGTAGCCGTTTATAACCGTACCGTCTCCAAGGTAGATGATTTTGTGACCGGACGGGGTAAAGGGAAAAAGTTTATCGGCGCTCATTCGGTAGAAGAATTATGTAAATCGTTGAAACGTCCGCGAAAAGTGATGATGCTTGTCAAAGCCGGTCAGGCGGTTGATGATTTTATCGAACAGATCATCCCTTTCTTAGAACCCGGCGACGTTATCATTGACGGCGGAAACACACATTTCCCGGATACGATTCGCCGTACGGCATACGTGGAAAGTAAAGGTTTATTATACATCGGAACAGGTGTTTCAGGTGGAGAGGAAGGCGCGTTGAGAGGTCCTTCGATGATGCCCGGAGGTTCGCCGGCGGCATGGCCCTTAGTAAAACCTATCTTCCAGTCCATTTGCGCCAAAGCCGACGGCGTCCCCTGTTGCGACTGGGTCGGCGAAAATGGAGCCGGTCATTTTGTAAAAATGGTTCACAACGGTATCGAATACGGAGATATGCAGTTGATTTGCGAAGTCTATCAAATCATGAAAGACTTGTTGGGCATGTCGGCCCGGGAAATGCACGAAGTTTTCAAAGAATGGAACGAAGGTGAATTAGATAGTTACCTGATTGAAATCACTCGCGATATTCTTGCCTACAAAAACGAGGAAGACGAAGTGGTCGTTGATAAAATTTTAGATACAGCCGGACAAAAAGGTACCGGCAAATGGACGGGTGTAGCGGCATTGGATTTGGGAGTTCCATTGACATTGATCGGAGAATCAGTCTTTGCACGCTGTCTTTCTGCACAAAAAGAAGAACGGGTAGCCGCATCCAAAGAATTAACGGGACCAAAACCAAAATTTGCAGGAGATAAATCCGTATTCATCGACGATTTGAAAAACGCTTTGTATGCTTCCAAAATAGTATCTTATGCTCAAGGTTATCTGTTGATGCGTGAAGCGGCAAAAGAGTATAAGTGGAAACTGAATAACGGCGGTATTGCCCTGATGTGGCGGGGCGGATGCATCATCCGTTCGGTTTTTTTGGGAAAAATCAAAGAAGCTTTTGACAGAAATCCGGATTTAACGAACTTATTACTTGATCCGTTCTTTAAAGAAAAAGTTCTTAGTTCACAAGAAAGTTGGAGAAAAGTAATAACAGCGGCTATGATGAATGGTATTCCTGTACCTGCTTTGTGTTCGGCTCTTAATTATTTTGACGGATATCGTACTGAAAGACTTCCGGCGAATCTGCTTCAAGCACAACGCGATTATTTCGGCGCCCACACTTATGAACGAATCGACCGTCCGCGTGGCGAATTTTTCCATACCAACTGGACCGGTAGAGGCGGAAGCACAGCTGCTTCGACTTATATAGTATAATACAATACGGAATTTGATTTGAAATAAATTTATTTTATTTTTGCAATAGATTTCTAAAACAAAATAATTATGCTAACTGATTCAGACCTAAGACAATTAGATGGAAAAGGCATTTCTGCCGAACAAATCGAAGAACAATTGACTTGTTTCAAAAAAGGCTTTCCATATCTAATAATTCAAGCCTCAGCATCAATTGAAAAAGGGATTTTGGCAATTCCCGAAAATGAACAATCGGTGTATTTAGATACTTGGAACAATTATTTGCAAGGCAACAAAACGATAGTCAAATTTGTACCGGCTTCCGGCGCTGCCAGCCGAATGTTTAAAGATTTGTTTGAATACATCGATTCGGAAGAATCAGCGCTTGATACGCCTTTTATGAAAACGTTTTTTGATAATATTCACCGATTTGCTTTTTACGACCGGTTGCAAACGGCTTGCTTGAAAAATGATAATCAAACAGTTGACGATTTATTGGTTTCAAGCGATTATAAGAAAATCCTTAAAAATTTATTGTTCGATCAAGGGCTTAATTACGGACAATTACCCAAAGGACTGCTACTCTTCCACCAATATCCCGAAGGAGCGCGTACCGCCATGGAGGAACATTTGGTCGAGGGAGCTTTGTATGCTTGCAATGCAACAAAACAAGTGCATATTCATTTTACGGTTTCGCCTGAACACCGGAAATTATTTCTCCAAGCAGTTGAAGAAAAAACTCCGGAATATGAACAACGATTGGATGTGAACTATCACGTTGGCTTTAGCGAACAGAAACCTTCGACCGACACAATTGCCGCCGATGAGGAAAATCAGCCCTTTCGAGACGCCGGAAAACTTTTGTTCCGCCCCGGAGGGCACGGCGCTTTGATCGAAAACCTGAACGAAATTTCTGCTGATGTTGTTTTTATCAAAAACATCGACAATGTGGTCCCGGATGCATTCAAATCGCAGACAATCCGGTATAAAAAACTGCTTGCCGGAGTCTTGATTCATTACCAACAAAAAATTTTCGATTATCTGAACCGGATTGATTCCGGGAAATACAATCACCGGGAATTGATTGATATGCTGTATTTTCTGCAAAATAAACTTTGTATTAAAAACCCGGAAACCAAGATGCTGGAAGATGCTGAATTAGCGCTCTATATCAAATCCAAACTCAATCGTCCGGTGCGGGTTTGCGGAATGGTAAAAAATCAAGGCGAACCCGGCGGCGGTCCTTTTCTGGCAGTCAACTCCGACGGCACCCTTTCCCTGCAAATCCTCGAAAGTTCCCAAATCGATTTGAAAAATCCAAAAATGAAGCAATTATATGAAAAAGGCACGCATTTCAACCCGGTCGATCTGGTTTGCAGTTTACGAAACTACAAAGGCGAAAAGTTCGATTTAACTCGCTATGTGGATAAAAATACCGGCTTTATTTCCATCAAATCAAAAAACGGAAAAGAATTAAAAGCGCTGGAACTGCCCGGTTTGTGGAACGGCGCCATGTCGGACTGGAACACGGTTTTCGTCGAAGTGCCCATAGAAACTTTTAATCCGGTCAAGACAGTAAACGATTTGCTGAGACCGGAACATCAGTAAATACGTTAATAAGTGTTAAATATTAAAATTTATTTGTTTTATCTACGAATATTTCGTACTTTTGCGACATAATCGTAAATTGTATGAATATGAAATATTTAACACAACAGGAAGAAGAAGCCATGCTGATTATTTGGCGATTGGGAAAAGGTTTTGTTAAAGATATTCTCGAACAATATCCTGAACCGCGTCCGCCTTACACAACGCTGGCATCGACCGTGAAAAATCTGGAACGTAAAGGTTATGTAGATAGTCGGCGGTATGGAAATACCTATGAATATACGCCTGTCATCTGCGAAAAAGATTACAAGAAACAATTCATGTCGAATTTCGTCAAGGATTATTTCTGTAATTCTTATAGTGAATTGGTTACGTTTTATGCTCAGGAACAGCATATTTCGGCGGAAGAATTGAAAGAAATCGTTCGTATCATCGAAAACCGGGAAAACCCATGACGCCGTTTTTATCTTTTCTCCTGAAAGCCAATCTTACGCTAATTCTGATGTACGGCGTCTATTTCCTTTGCTTTCGCCGCGATACATTTTACGGATATATCCGCTGGTTCTTTTTGGCGGCGATAATGGCTTCCATCCTGTTTCCGTTAATCAACGTTTCGGCATGGTTGACCAAAAGTCCGGCTGCGATGGAAGTTTCACAGAATATTTCTAATGCTGTTTACCGGATTGTTCTTGTTCAACCGCAAATTGAACAGACCGTTGAACCGGGTGTTACACGAACTATACCTTTCAATACGTTTTTCCTGTGGGGCTGGTTATCAATCGCCGTTTTCATGATTGGCAAGCGCTTGCTTCAATTTGCATATATTATTCGCCTGCAAGGTCGTAATCAAAGGAAGCGCTATGGGAAAAGCGTCATCATACCCGTAAATAAAAATATACAGCCATTTTCCTTTTTTAACCGGATTTTTCTCAATCCGGCGTTTTATACCCAAGAAGAAGCGGATGCAATAATCACGCATGAACAGGTGCATTGCCGGCAAGGACATACCATTGATATTCTTTTGGTTGAAATGCTCGTATGTCTGTTTTGGTTCAATCCCGTGGCATGGCTGTTGCGGCACGACCTCAAACAAAACATCGAATATTATACCGACAGGATGACGCTACGTTTGTCGAATTTCGACCGCAAGCATTATCAATACAGTCTTTTGCGTGTTTCAAACAACGCTTTTCAGATAGTCAATCATTTTCACTTCAATAATCTAAAAAAACGTATCATCATGATGAACAAGAAAGAATCCCCCCGAATCGTGTCTGCCAAGTATTTGTTAGTTATCCCCGCTTTGGCGGCAGCCTTGCTGATTGTGCAAATCTCAGGTTTGCAAGCAAGTAAAAGTGTCGTTGACGAAAGTCCGGCAGTCACAGCAACCGACATCGTACCTCCTCCTGTACTAAAAAAAGTTGAACGCAGTGTTCCTGCAAAAGCGACTATGAAGAAAACTGTTAAGTATGAACCTGTTAAAAAAGATTCAGTCGTTGTTGTGGGATATGGAACAAAATCACCAAATTCTTATTATACTTCTAATTTAACTTATACTACCTGCGACAGTGGAAAAAATTTGCCACACTTTGCTACCGGTTATATAAGAGGAATTAATTTTTCAACGGACAGCACTTCGTCAGGTCAACCGCTAATTATCGTAAAAAAAGTCATATCCGGTGAAGAATTTAATAAAATCGATCCTTCTAACGTTGAATCTATTGATATATTGAAAGACAAAAACGCAACAAATCAATATGGAGAAGGCGCTGCCAATGGTGTGATTATTGTTACGATGAAAAAGGAAACGAATACCGGCAGTCAGCAAGCCAATTCAGTAGTTACATCAATAATTACTACTCAAAAGGAAATGCCTTTGAAGCCTTTATATTTTGTAGATGGGAAAGAAGTCAGTAGTTTAGACAATATTTCTCCTGATAGTATTGAATCATTTTCTATTCTTAAAGATGCGTCAGCTACCGCAAAATTTGGCGCGCGCGCTGCAAACGGAGTGATTTTAATTACGCTAAAAAAATAACCTCACCCCTTCAGTTACTTGTAATGACGGTAAAAAATAATTAACTTGATAGAAAAACAGCATTCAGCCCTTTTTCCCGTGCAACCTTTATCAGATATTCGTAAGCTGCTTCGCGTTCGTTGGGAATCTCCCCATCGAGAATCGCGTCTTTGATTGCCGATTTCAATTCGCCCACTTCCTTTCCGGGCGGGAGATGAAAAAGTTCCATGATTTCCAATCCGTCGATCGGCGGCTGAAAATTCCGGATATGGTCTTTGGCTTCAATCTCTTTCAATTTTCGGCGCACCAACTGAAAATTATTCAGGAATTGCCGCACTTTTTCCGGATTTTTAGAAGTGATATCCGCTTCGCAAAGCGCCATTAAATCGTCGATGTCGTCTCCGGCTTCAAACAGTAAGCGTCGTACGGCAGAATCGGTGACTTCGTCCTCTGCCAAAACAATCGGACGTAAATGAAGCAAAACCAACTTTTCAACATACTTCAGTTTATCATTTAACGGAAGTTTGAGACGGATGAAAATCTCTTTCAGCATTTTCATTCCGATAAACTCATGCGTATGAAAAGTCCATCCGATCTTCGGATCGAACCGTTTGCTTTTCGGCTTGCCGATGTCGTGAAACAAAGCCGCCCAAAGCAACCACAAATGATTGTCCGTTTTAGCCAAATTATCCAAAACCCTGAGCGTATGGCTGAAATTATCTTTGTGTCCGATGCCGTCTTTCGTTTCAACTCCTTTCAAGGCCGTCAGTTCAGGTAAAAGAATATCAAGCAAGCCCGTTTGCTCCATCAATTCAAATCCGACTGAAGGACGAGGTGAAAGAATTATTTTATTCAGTTCATCAACAATGCGTTCTTTTGAAACGATTTCTATACGGTTTTTATTTCGCTCAATGGCCTCGAAAGTTTCCGGTACAATAAAAAAACCCAATTGGGAAGCAAAACGGATGGCGCGCATCATCCGCAAAGGATCGTCGTTAAATGTCATGTCCGGATCCAAAGGAGTGCGTATCCGCTGATTCTCCAAATCGTCCAAACCGTTAAACAGATCGATCAATTCGCCGAAACCTTCCTTATTAATATGTATAGCTAAAGCATTCATCGTGAAATCCCGCCGACTCAAATCTTCTTCCAACGTCCCGTCTTCCACAGCCGGTTTTCGGGAGTGGCGGCTGTACGACTCTTTACGGGCGCCGACAAACTCAAGGACATGATTTTTGTATTTGACTTGCGCTGTTCCAAAATTCTTGAAAACGGAAAGCGACGCCTTTTTTCCCAAGCGCTCGACCACTGCTTCCGCTAACCGAATCCCGCTCCCGACACAAACAACATCGATATCTTCCGAAGGACGGTTCAAGAAAAGATCTCGAACATACCCTCCCACAAGGTAGGTATCCATTGGAAGCTGATCAGCTTCTTTCGTAACTGCTTCGATTATTTCTCCTCGCAATTTTTTAAGTATTTCAATAACATCAATTTCCATTGAACATTCCCCTGTTTCGGATTGCAAAAATAATGTATTTCAAGCGATCTGCAATGAAAAATCAATATTTGTCTTTTATTGTAAATTTTATTTCACAAAATGAAACGTATTGCATGACTTTTTTATTTACAATTTTGAATCCTTTATAAGGTATCGGTTATAAAACCATCTTATGAGTATCGATCACTTAATAATTGATATTATATGAAATATTATTCTATCGATCCGCTTGTGATGAGGAGCTTTTTACAATTCTTCAATCAATAAACAGCACTATTTACAAAAATGTACCCTGTTTTATATATTAACGAAGAACCGGCAGCCAAAATAATAGACTCGATCCTCATATTTGTTGAATTCAATTTATTTATTATCATACGCATTGAATAGCTTTTCCCCTATCTGTAAGTGTGTTATCTCTCTTTTATCATATTATGAAATTCAAAAGCTTCAAAATTGTTAAAACATGTCATCTATTAGAATGTTTAGAGAGTTTAAATCTCACTTATGACATACTATTGTTGGATTGATAATTTTTATACGATTTTCTGTGTATTTGTCAATATAAACATTAATATATATGAGATATATTTTTATATATTAACTTGATATGAAAATACTGTTTTTCTACTTTTGCAACTCAACAGAAATAACAAAAACTCGGCTTTCTTTTATATAAAAAAAATACTGCCATAACTAAAAAAAACAAATAATGTTTCAAGACATGCAAAAGTTACTGTAATTATTCATTAATGTATTGTATATATATTATTTATCTCGCATATTATCATCAATTTTATATATTTATTAATTAAAAAACAATCGTATGAAAAAAATTCTTTATTTACTATTTTTTGTGTTTGCTTTTGTCATTAGTACAAGCGCTCAAGTCACAATTGGAAGTCAAAATCCTCCGGCTCCCGGGGCTGTTCTTGATCTGCAAAGCACCGCCTTAGGTTTCTTACCTCCTCGCGTCGCTTTGCAATTTCCAAGTAAACCCGATCCTCTTCCCTCTTTCATGGACGGAATGGTGGTTTTTAACACCCATGAAACCGATTCATTGGTCGTCGGCCTTTATTACTGCGCAGGTTCCAAATGGATACATCTTTCAGCCGATCCTTACTCTCCAACCAATTGGTTTTACATGCCTTCGATCGTTTTCGACACTTCGACCAACGCCAACGGATTAACTAAAAATTTATACCAGGAATATAAAAATCAATTAAATAATACCGCTGCGACTTCCCCGGTAATAAAAAGCGCAAACGATCCGTATAGTACGGTTTTAAAAACAGTGCCCGGAGCAACCGGTTTTTATTATTATGTTACGGCATACGATCCAAACGTGTTTAAAAACATATCGATTAGCGAAGACGGAGTGATGACCTACGATGTCATCGGACAAGCCTCCGATTCAACCTTATTGAACATTGTATTCGTAGAGAAATAATGGATTGTCAAACTGTGTAGAGGAAGAAGATTCTGATTTTCCCGACTCAATCACAAATAAACAAAGGATATAACTATGAATACAAAATATCTGAAAATTGTACCGATAGTAGCGGCGCTACTATTCGGCGTTTTTTCCGCTAAGGGGCAAACCGTTCTGCCGGGTGGAGTTACGACTCCTTACACTTGGGTAGCCTGGTTGACTCCCGATAGCTACAGCTCCGGCACCTGGACCAATTTGATCCCCGGTAATACGGTGGGAAACTTCAGCATGATTACGGGCCAGAACGCGCCGGTAAAAGTCAATACCGGGTATAACTACCAACCGTCGGTTAATTTCCCTTATGGCGGCAGCAATGCCACGGCCACCTACCGGTTGCTCTCGGCTAATCCCAACACCATTAATGCCAACGAAAATATTACGACTATCTTCGTGTTGAAACGTGATGTCACGAATTACAGTTACGACCACTTGCTCGCCTTTAATACCGGCTATGGCAATGGGTCTATTGCATGGTATCAACCAACGGCGGCAAACATGGATAGTCTTAGTATGACCTGGAATACGACCCGACGCTATTTCTGGAAGGTTCGGGAAGGCATTGTCACTATCGACAACGCAAACAACAACACCAATATTCTGGCATACGTGAACGGCGCAAGCCGGAAGATAGCTACCGCTACCGCTGCTTCTCAAGCAATCGCCAACCAACGGATAGCGATCGCCGGAGGAAATAATGCCGCTACGGGCACCGGCTATTACGGCTATGAAGGAACAATCCAGGAAGTAATCATCCTCAAAGGCAACGGCGTCGGGAATCATATCAATGCCGCCGACCTGAAAAAAATTCATTCTTACTTGGCGGTTAAATACGGTGTCACCCTGAATAATGCCGACGATTATGTCAATTCAGCCGGAAATGTGATTTGGACCCGTTCCGCCAATAAGCAGTATTCCCAAGCGATTTTCGGCTTGGGTCGCGACGACAATAGCAGACTGTATGTGAAACAGGCGACAAGCAGCGATAAATCCACCTTGATCGCATATCTCGGAACCTTAGCTGCTCTGAATTCAGATAACAACTCAATTTTGGATAACGGCGCATTTATTCTTTTCGGTTCAAACGGACAAAGCGGCATCGCCAATTATCCGGTTTTGGCAAATACCGTTTTTGCCAACACAACCGTTCCCGAAAGAATCGATTACCGTTTCAAAACTACCTATAAGGCACAAATAACCGGAGTAACCCCCGCGGAGATGACGGTTAATTTCAAACTTGGAACCGGCGACCTCTATCTGCCCGATGCCGATATTCTGTTCGTTTCTTCCGACCCCGGTTTTGCTCCGGCTGTGACAAGAGCCTATCCATTGACCGCCGGAGTAGCAACCAACGTGTTGGTCAAGAACGGCGATTATTTGATGTTTGCGAAACGAACCGTCACGAAGGTGGTGAACTATACGCAAACCCTGTGGCTGAAAGCGGGCGATTTAGCGCAAGTGGACGGCGCAAATATTCCTTCATGGACATCAACTGTAGGCGGAGTTGTTTTTGCTCAAGGAACTACGGGTAACCAACCGCTTATGAACAAAAACGCCAACGGCGATCTGATGAATTTCCAGCCCTCGGTCAGCTTCCCCGGTAACCGGAATCTGAATATTACCGCTACCGCTGCATTAGACCCGAATAAATCGTATTATGTGTTTTATGTATCGCAGTTCGACGGTACGAACCTCAGCAATCAATACGTCGCTTATGCCATGCGGGGAGCCGGCAATTTCAACGGTTGGTATCAGAAGAATCCTTCTTTTACAACCAACGGCGGGACGACTGCAACAGCAACCGCGGCCGCTCAACAGCAGTTTCTGCAAACGGGAACTCCCAAAACCTTCGGCATCACCGGCGTCATTCGCCCAAACAACACCACCGATTATCAATTGATCTATCAGAACGGCGACTGGCAAAAGAAACCGGCGGGAACCCTCAGCACGACGGCTACCGGTACCTTTATCGGAGGCTCGACCAATGCAGCCACGCCTGCCAATGCCTTTAACGGGAAAATACAGGAAATCATGGTGTATGAAACGACCGACAAGGGACCAATGGATCCGATCGAAGCCCAAAAAGTCAATTCCTACTTAGCTTTTAAATATGGTATTACGCTCGATATCGGCGATTATATCGATAAATCGGGAACTGTCTTTTGGTCGCGAAGAATTGCGGTGGACGGCAACGGAAAAAAATACGAAAACACGATTTTCGGATTGGGACGCAACGATGCCATGGGCGTTTATCAAAAACAAGCCCGGGGCTACAACAAACCCTATAACGCTCCCTTCGCCGTATATGTAGGACCCACATTAACAACATTGAATCAAGACAACACCGGCACATTAACCGACAATTCGTTCTTAATGTTCGCCGCCGATCAAGCCTTGCGGTCCTACCGTTCATTGCCTGTCAATTTGCCGGCAACCGTGGTCTATCGAAACGGTCAAAGCTTTTTGACCGACATGAACTATACGTCGGCGGTATTTCAGGTGCAGGCTAAAAACTGGCCCGCGGGAACTCAAGTGAATTTCCGCAACATGACCGCTTCGGGTATCTGTTATCTTATGGTGTCGAAAAATCCTTCCTTCGATGCAAGCAGTACGGATATATATCAATTCGACCCGACTACAAAATTGTTGATCGCCAATCCGATTGAAATCACAGACGGCGATTATGTGAGCATGGTCAGTTGGGGCGATCCCGCTCCCGGCGGAGTGTTCGAAGACTTGCGTCTGTGGATGAATCCGGTACCCGAAAAACTGACGCGGAACGGAAATTTCGTGACCCGATGGGAAGATTTCTCTTCGAACGCCAATGTTTATCTCCAAACAACTGCCGGCAAACAACCCATTTTTTCGGAAGACGATCCGCGTATGAATTATCATCCGTCGTTGATATTTAATGATAAAGATCAAAACGGGAAAATGCACTTATTTTCCAATACGGGAATCATGAGCGTATCTTCGCCCAATAATTATATTTTCTTTACTGTACTCAACAACGACTTTGCTTACAATACAGCTGAACGTCGCTCTTATCCGATGGGATTTCCTTCAAGAGATCCTGAAGCCGGCGCTGATTCTCGAAGACCGGCATTTGGAATAGAAGGCAGTAATACCGGAACTACAGCCGGATACGGTATCGGTCGAATACTTGAAGAAGGAGGAGTTGGCGTTGGAACCGGTTCCGGCGACTCAGGAAATGGTAACAAATATCTATTCAAAGCCAATTCAACCATAATCATGACGCATGATGTTTATAAGAACCAAAAAATTCTTTATGAATTCAATTTGCAAAGAGATGAGGTAAGCGCTGCGACCGGCAACACTGCTGTTTCCAGACTTGGTAATTATTCGTTTATGGCAAAGACAGATGGAGGAAGCACGCTTGGCGGGGCCTCAATGTACAATCGTTATTTGCATGGTCCTTTGTCCGAAATATTTGCCTACGAACGCCAATTGGACGATCAGGAAAAAGAGGCGATCGATTCCTATTTGGGACTTAAATACGGAATTACGCTTCGGCACGACAGCTTGGGGAATAATTTCGATTATGCCTTGTCGGACAATACGGCGATTTGGCCCGGGACTTCTTCGGAGATTCATTCAAAATACCACTACAACGTAGCGGCTTTGGTGCGTGACGATTTGGCTTGGCTCAACAACAAGCGTTCTCACTCGACCGAAGAGGGTTCTATCGTGTTCATGGGCATCGGAACAGACGGCAACTGGACCGGGTTTGATAAAGACAAGTCGGCAATCACTTGGGGCGAAGACAACACGCCGATCAACAGCGAAATCTTTATCCGGGATCGCGACGATGTGTGCGGAGAATTCGATCAACGCTTGCGCAGAATCTGGTTGGTGGACAATTGCGCTTGGCAATACTCCGATCCGAGCGATCCGACCAGCGAGCGAGTGCAGGCTTCGCAGAAAGTGGTCATCCGCTTGGATCCGTTTAATTTTCCGTATCCCGCCGGCTCGCAATACCAGATATTCATGCTGGTAGCCGATTCGGACGGCGATTTATACGGAGGCACAACCGATCCCTACGATGATGCCGTGCATAACTGGAAAGAGGCCGTTCCAAGCACTGTAGTGACAGTCAATGGCGTGCAGATGTATCAATTCGAATATACCTTCGTAAATAAGTACACTTACTTTACGCTGGGCATTAAGCAATTGGGCGGCAGTTGCCCGACTTGTTCATTCGCCGGAGACAAAATTATCAAATTTGCAGCGAACGCCACCTCCTGGCCCAACGGAAGCACGAATCGAAACTTCACCTTAGGCGACGGCATTACGGCCAACGTAACCGTAGCCAATCAAGGCCAAGCGTTGTTTTATACCAGCACTTATCCCAGGGCATACACAAACAACACCTTGCGGATTTGGAGAAGAGGCCTTACCTCCGATTTCACCGTAACCACGATCAAGCCCTCGGTTCAGACGGCCACTTCGTTTGAAATCTATGATTTAGACCGGGAAGGATCGCGCTTCGATTATGTGGAAATAACCGGAAAATGCAACGGCGAAGTTATATATCCGAGATTGTCGTATATGACCACCAAGGCGAAAAGTTCCTATACGATTACCCGTAACACGGCTACAGGACGAACCCGGCCGACCAGTACCTATACCAATGTCTCCGGACGCATGCTGGTTCAGTTCCCTTTCCCGGTGGAAGAAATAACGGTCAAGTATAAGTTGAACGGAGCGGTCGGCAATAACATCAGCGGTCAGATCGGCATCGGCCCGATCAAGTTCAATTGTCCCGCTCCTCTACCCCCGGTCAATGAAGCCGGATTCACCTTTGTGAAGAAAGCGCCCGCAACCATCGATTTATGCAGCCGGGTCACTTATGTTTACAGCATCTACAACGCCCATTGCGGTCCGAGAGAAATTAATTTCCAAGACACCTTGCCCGAAAACATGGCTTGGGTGAATCTGCAAATCGGAGATACCGGCGGAGGAGACGATTGCGTAATCAACGATTTTGTCGGAAAACGAGAATTGGTCATCGAAAACATGGAAGTGCCCGGAGGGAAAACCTTCACAGTAACGGCAACCGCCGAGTTCCTGCCGACGGCAACGCCGGGGACTTACGGAAGCATGGCGAAGATCGAATATACCTATATTAAAGATAATGTGGAAACACCGGGTGAGTTGACAAGTTGCGATGCCTTTGCCGGATGCGGTTATCCGAGCAATACCGTTGCCACCGGCGACGTAGCGAACAAGCTCCCGCCCCTCGGTTTCAAATTCACTGCCAACCGAACGACCTACTCGGCCGAATCCGTCATTACCTATACCCTGCAGGTCGAAAACAAAGCGAACGTAGACATCAATAATGTGATGCTGACCCTCAATTTTTCGGAAGGATTCACTCTTCAGAGCATCACCGGCAATGTGAATCTTGCGAATCCCGATCCCGACAACGGTCCCGGTTTCTACCAATACCACAACCTGAGCTTGGGAGCGAATTCGGCCTACACGATCACATTCCAATTGAAAGCTCCTGCGTTAGCGAATCTGCCCTACGATTACGATCCGGAAACCGGTTTACCCATCGAAATCAACGGGGAAAAAGTGATTTCCAATCTGGATACCGGCGCCGAATTATCGTTGGAAGGCGATGATCCTTGTGCGGAAAGCGCCTTTGTCGATTCAAAAGGCATTATTTCGATCCCGTATTCGACCGGAAGAACTGCCATTATTTCCAATAAAAATGTGACCACGAAAATGAAATGATGAGGAGTTATGAATTATGAATTATGAGTTATGAATTATGAGTTATGAATTCGTAGTCAATTGTGATCGTCATTGCGAGCCGCTTGCGGCGAAGCAATCCATGAATTTGGAGCTTGTGTAAAAAGCAAGCAGATAACACAATAAACCAAAACACGATCCGACCGGAACCAAGGTTGAATCGTGTTTTGGTTTTTTTTGTAGCTTTTGTTAAAATGCAAATAAAATGCATAAATATTACAATGTCAAAACAATTGTAAATTGTAAATCGTAAATCAAGCCCCCGCATATGTTGACGAAGCACCCCGTATTTGTTGAAGGATACCCCCGTATTCGTCCACAAAGACCCGGTGCTTCTGTTTCGGGATCGCTCGATCCAAAAAACAGGATCGCTCGATCCCGAAAATTGAATCGCTCGATCCCGAGTTTGGGATCGGGCGATCCCGGGACATTATACTCGGGCTGCTTGAACATTACAGTCGGACTGTATAAATGTTGTAGTCGGACTGTAGTTTTACTATTACTAATTAGCGCGTTATCTATTTGCCCGAGTCTATGCCCGAGATTCGGGCAAATCAAGGGGTTAGATTCGGGCAAGTCTAACCCATCGATTCGGGCAAGTCTCCGGCATGGAGTTGGGCAAGTCTGCACGACATTTTTTCCCGGTTTGTTTTTGAGGATTGCGGGTGTGTTTTTGAGGATTGCGGGTGAAATCAAAGAAAATCAATATGACATTCCATAAAGAACAACTTCTTCATCAAAATCATTGAAAATATTAGCGGCGTCTCCTTCTTGAATTTTCATTCGCGTGTAAGTAATAAGCGCTAAGTCAGGCTTTTCCGAAGTGTACTTGCCTTCTTTTGTTTCACAAATAAAGTCCATAACTTTTTTTGTCTCATTTTCATAAACTACAGTATTTTCCATAATTATATTATTTAAAAGTAATTTTTCTTTTCGATTGTGTTTCAATTTGATTTTTTATTGGCTTTAAATCGATTGCAAAGTTACAACCCAACCCATCACATATTAAAATGTCATTGTCTTGTAATTTATTGTTTATTGGCAGTTTTAATTGTTTAATTTTATTGCTGTCTATATCAACATAACCGGGTATTTCATGTTTTTTACCACATTTAGGGCAATTAATGTTTAATATTGCCTGTTCAATTGGGTTTTGTTTATTAGGCATTGGGAATGGGACAGGTGTTGGCATATTTGCATTTGCAATAGTTGCTGTTCTTACCACCTGAAAATCTTCCCAAAAATACAACTTATAATCAGTGGAAGTATCAAAAATCAATCTGATAACTGTTTTTATTCTATAGACAATATCTGCAAGCAGTGGATTGGCATCAATATTTTCAATTCGCAGATCGTCTTTTAAATCGTCTATTTTCAAAGAACGACCGTGTGTTCTCCAACTCATGTGATCGCACAATTTATCTGCAACTTCTTTAGCACGTTTTTTTCTCATTTCGGCAGTTACAAGAGTGCGACTTGTTTCGGTTTGTGTCCAATTTTTGAATTTATGATTTTCTAACCAACCTTTTACAAGATCCTTGGCAAATTCCAAAGAATTAACAGCTCCATAAATTTCGCCCGGAGATATTTGTGCCACCATAATTGCATCAAAAGGATTCAATTTACCTTCTTTTGCGGCTTCATCTCTTTTTTCATCAATCCACGCTTTATAGTCGTGGGCAGAAACTACTGAACGACCTATTTTAATTTGTGCATCTATTGGACCAAGACTACCTGTTTCACACATATAGATATTATCACCAGACAACGCTAAAATAGTTCCTGCGCTTTTCGCCTCGCCGGCAATAACAAAGTTTACTTCATTAAACTTCTTTCGCAAAAATTTTGCAATTTCTTCTGCTGCTTCGGCACTTCCTCCCGGGGTTTCTAAATATATATCTATTTGATTTTTTTCAGATTCTCGTAAAATATCTTGAATCGTATAAAAATCATCTTGCATAA
>Ga0209629_10000621_pt1 | contig 19928 bp, 17 predicted proteins | sample TergutCu122P5_FD_187286 | JGI IMG/M metagenome (GOLD analysis project Ga0209629, IMG submission 187286) | Cubitermes ugandensis P5 segment gut microbial communities from Kakamega Forest, Kenya - Cu122 P5 (SPAdes) (version 2) | ecosystem: Host-associated > Arthropoda: Insects > Digestive system...
TGACTTCGAATGTTTCTGTTTTCTGCTATTAGTATCATTCCACCAATGTCACATACTCTTACAGACATCTATCACCTGTGTAATCTCAGCAACTGACAGCGTCATCAAATAACACACCTGAAAAACAAAGCACTCATATTTTCTTACTACTAAACGAAACCAACGACTTCCTCCAAGCCTTTCCTACACGTCGGTTTACAAAACGAGATAAAGAACCTGAATACAAGTGTTCCGGTGAGCTATTTCACAATACATGTTCACGTAATTATTTCCTCCACAGAAACTGGTAGTTAAGATCCTCTAAAGCAATAAACTGTGAGCAGTTTGTCACTCCCACATAGCCAACTACCTATCCATTCATAAGAGTCTCCCACGTATCACCACGAAACATAACACATTTCAGGCACATTAAGTAATGTGAGGAAAGCCTTTCATATGACGAGGGAGGTGTTATATATCCGTCAGTCACAACGTGCTTGCTTACTTCTACATTACGTCACTTTTATACTCGTATACAAAATGTTTTCGGCTACACAGGCTATCATCAGAAATAACTATAAAAACAAATACTAAAAATTAATTTGTTGGCATATAAATCATAACCTATACCCGCTATGTGAAGGAATTAGAACTCATCCTTGATATACCTTATTGTTTATATACAAATAAATCAATTTTCTCCGTCTATATTTATGGTGATACTTGATTATGGCCCCTGTGGGTGAAGCATATTATATATATAAATAATATTATATATAATTAAACAAGCATGTTGTGAGTGACGGATTATACATAATACTTCCTCCACATCACGATAAAATGTCAAAATTTTAAAAAAGAGTCCATTCTTATGGTAATTTTCTGTTTGAACTCGTCAACTCTTATAATCGTACACTTGTAACAATCCTGCTTTGATCATTCCATTTTTTTAAGTTCTGTAATGTGTTCTTGGTCCCACACACCATCAGCAATGAAACATAATATTTGCAAAGCTGGGACACCCCTGTTTCAGTGCAAGTCGTACTGCAGAGATAAACTGGCCGGAATTCTGAAACATTTCTGTATCTTAACAGCAGATGAGATATCCTGTAACACTCAGGTTCCAGTACTTTTCTGTCCGGAGAGTGTCCCTGGCATCCTACGTAAAGCAGCGTGGATGATTCCAAAAAAGCTTTGGACGCAGTGGCTAAGTGTCAATAGTCAATGCCCATAATTCAAGTAATGTCCCACAACCAGATGCATACCCAATTACCTCGGCGCACTACAAGTGTACGAGAAGAAGTAGCTGATTTTGCGAGCGTGCAATCATGCAAGAAACCCTACCACATAATGAAATACGAAATATTTAATGTCAGCAAACCGTGACTGTGTGCTCTACTGAACTGGGGCATTTCAACAGTCGATGTTTAACTTTTGGAACTACTAAACTAAGGTAATGCAGAGAGCGATCGATAAAATAGGGAAATCGTAGGAAATAAAATATTTAAATGGAACTTAACGTAGTGGAAGTTACTTGGGTTGAATTCGCTCACGACAAGCTTCAGTTATTACACGTTGTGACTACAGAGATGCAGGACAGGCTAAAGATTACTGCATAACCGAACTGCTTGTAGTGTGTTCCGTAAGACATGAAGTTGACTGATTTCAGGAATGCTTATATTTACTCTCCATTATGTCCACTCTGTCAATAAACCCTGATGTAAGAGCATATGGCAGTAAGCAACGCCACTACTTGGCGATCGGGGTCATGCACAATGAAGACAAATGTCCCCACTTAACATGCGCATATGTGTAAATAGAGTCGAACCTGGTTATGACGACGTGGGTTTGTGTGTCGCCTCGTCTACAGAGTCAGATATTCTTTGGTACCAATTAATTCTTTCCCTGTTAACCATAACATTATACTACTCGGCTATAACAATACTCGTTTATAACGACACAAAATGACGTTATAACCGAGTGCAACTCTATATATACGTTAAAATATGTTCACGTCTCGCCAACATACTTCAGGACAAAATTACAGCATAAAGGTACATAAAAAACAGTTCGAAAATTCACGAAGCTATTATGGACAGATGAAATTCGGGAAAAGCCCGCTAAAATTCAACTCAGGATCTTTTTGTCTTCCCGTTTGCTATCCGGAAGCAAAAATATTAAAATTCGCAGAACTCTAAGAGACTTCAGTTCCTCATAAAGATATCGCTGAAGATTCTGATATTCTGAGTTGCAATAATAAGCAGCTAATGGTAACTATCCGCCAGTCGACACGGCGTAACAACGTTGCTGAGAAATAGTTGGGCATAGGAGGGAAGCAGCACAAAAAAAGTGATGGAGAAAACTGCTTAACGAGGTAATTCAAGATTGTTACTGCTCGCCAAATATAGTTAGGGCGATAAAACTGGCAAGTGGTAGGTATCGGAGAGTGCTGAAATGCAAATACAGGTTTGTTTGCAAATCCTGAAGAAATCTGAAAGACTTAAGGGTAGATGGTAGGGCAATATTAAAACAGAACTTCAAGATAAATACTCGAAGGTATAAACTGGATACATCTGCCTCAACAAAGGGGAGAGGTGACAGCCTTCTATGAAAAATAAAATAAAATTTTAAAGTTTTACATTCCGTGCATCTTTTATGACATCTGACACTTTAATACCAATTAAATGCACAGTGTCTATCATACACATACACTTGATGCGTATCTCCTACAGGTTTCGGTGTTGGTGCACCATCATCAGGGGGGAAAACTATGCCACTTACTGGAAAAACCAACTACTATTATGACATTTTTGTCTATGGGTTCAATTGTGTAGCTTAATGTCATGAACATACATATATATGTCCATGACACATAAGCTAAATAATATATTTCATATATATAATAATTTATTCATAATAGTAGTTGTTTTCTCAAACTAGCGTAGTTGTTCTCCCTGCTGACGATGAACAAGCACTGAAACATGTAGCAGATATTCATCAAACCTAACTACTTAATAGATACTGTGCATGGGGTTGGTATTGACAAGGTGTCTGACAACAAGGGAATTTCGGGTTCCATAAAGCTCGGAAATTTCTTAACCAACTGAAGAAATATTAACTTCTCAGGAAAGATTCTGTCGTGGTCCGTTAATTAGTCAGTCAGTTCTTTGTCAGTCCGCCTGCAAGCCAGTCAGTCAATTAATTCGTTGGCTGTGTGACTGGTTGGTTGTTTGGCTGGTTGGCCGGTTAAATGGTTGGTTGTTTCGTTGGTTGGTTAGTCGGTCGATTGGTTGTTCAGTCAGTCAGTCAGTTATTCAGTCAGTATGCCAGCTTGTCAGTCCGTCAGTCAGTCAATTAATTCGTTAGTTAGTTGGTTGCTTGCTTGCTTGGTCATTCAGGCAGTCAGTCAGTCTACATAATCTGATAAGAACTTATCATTCCAGTCGTCTGAGATCACAGCAGACATCTACTATCCGAAATCGGACTATTGCAATATACTCGTTACTAAACAGCTACTCGGAACACTTAATCAAAAACACGCCATGAACATGTATAGAGTATTCAAAATACGGCTTCCTGCATTCCTAACCTCGGCGCGAGATAGAAGTTACTGGTCCACTTCACGCCCCAGCCGCTTTAACCCCGGAAGAAAAGGGAGAAAAAATCTCTGTCCTTACAGGCAATCGAACTCCGATCTCCAGCCCGCAGTCCAGTCATTACAGTGAGCTACTCAGACTGTATACCATTAGCGAGAAATGACGGACAGGACAGTAACAGCGGGCAGTTCTAATCGTTTGGTGTTTAGACGTTTCCGATCTTCCTGCTAATCTTAACATAAAAACGCTTTTGTGTATCGTAGGCGGGGGCACGCGGTGGCGCATTTGGTTGAGGGACTGTGCTAAAAGCCGGAAGGTCGCGGGTTCGATTCCAGACGGTGTAATTGGAATTTTTCAATACTATAATCCTTCCGGCCGCACTATGATCCTTTGATCGACTCATCCTCTAACATATTTAGTACCATGAATAATTCCTGGAAAGTTAAGGTGGTCGGGGCGTAGGGCTCACTGTCTCGAAATCTGGGAGCCTCAAAAATCATTTTGTTCATGGTACGTCGAACTTCTGTCGGTGAAACTGAATGATTTTCTTCGGGTTGTCATCACATCCACGATCATTACTACACTTTTTATCCTTTAACGCACCCCACATATAAAAAGCAACTGAACTGATTCAGTTCTGGTCAACCCGGAGGTCACAAACCCCTGTCTATTACTCGGTCACTACAACACTACACAAAAAAAAGGTGTGCAATTGTTTGCGGCGGAGAGAGCTGTTACACAGCCTTGCCCAATAAAATGCTGCAGGTTCCCTCGTGTTCGGACAAGAACTTCTGTCAAACTGCGTGTTACAAAGAGGTGTGAGTTTCTGATCTGACAAAAAAGAGGAACCAATAATCCCACTTGCATTCACAGCACACCATGCACCAAACACTTCATCAGGCAATGGCAGTTCTTGGATGAATATGTGGGTTTTCTGCATATCAATAGCTGTTCTTCTGAGAGTTACGTATCTGCTGACGTAGAACTTTGCTTCATCCCTAAGCAGAACGAGTGTCGGGTCTATTTCTCCACCATATGCCCATGAAGGTATCACGCCACGAAATCTGCTTATTCTACGAATTTTAGTGAGCCTTTATACCATAGGCGACTTCTGCGGTATGGCTTGTGTTGCGCCGCCATACCAGACAAATGGAAGAAATTACTTCCTAACTCTATTTGAAAAAAAGAAAAATCTTGTAAAGTCCCCCCTCCCCCCGAAAAGTATTACGTCATGATAAATACAATCTATACAGTGCATTTGCTAGGCTCGGAATGCAGAGTATTTCCTGCCATACCTCGTCATTTGAAGCGTATGTGAGAAACACACAGACAGAAACAGAATGCAATGTTGCGTACATTATTTATATATTCGTTTATTATTATTATTATTATTATTATTATTATTAACATTATCATCATCATCATCACTGTTTCCTTGGACAAGGCTGGATGATTTAGTCTTAATCTCTTGGAGGGTAGAGGTAATTAGAATGCATGATATACCCTTCCACTTGCTCTGAACTCCGGTTCAGGATTCGCCACCAGCACTTATGATACAGAACGCGCCTTCTACCATTAGATTGCTCACATCTGAACAACAGACTCCGCCACACGCGCCTTCCCAAGACAAGCGCGGATTGTTGCGAGTGAGATTCAAGAAGACCAAAATTTTCATCAAAGCCGCTTTGAGAAGCTAAAATCTTGCTTCAATTATCACGTATTATTTCAGAATCCCTGTGCCACGCTCATCTCACTAGCTGCTTATCTGCTATGTTGTTACGGTGGGGGAGAGTCGCCTATTATGGAGAGGTTTTTTAAACATTGCTCTTAAACTTAGGTAAAAGTCGTAAATTTTTCAAAACGCAAGCATAACTTTATTTGATTAATGAAGAGACAGTTGTTACATAAACCACACACATTAGGAAAAGAAAAACGCGCGTAAAATTCGTTTCTTTAAAAAATCCATATCCACTAATTAGACGCAATATTGTTCCTAATTTGGGGAGGTGAATAATTTACACAGAAAACAAAAAGAATAGATAGAGAATTTTAAAAATTACAAATAAAAAGGATACAAACTAAGAACAAAACAGTGCTTATTCCTGACATGGCACACCAACAAAATCTTCATACCAGCATAAAGAGTGTGCGCCCATCTGAAACATTTGGCACATCGTATCCAGTCTTCTCCATTGTGGTCTTCAGAGAAGCGATCAGTATATTACAAACAATCAGCGTCTTGTTCCTCATCCTCTTCAGTCGCATCGTCAGCGAGAGGAACAGCCAGTTCAGTGTCCGATTCTGATGGATTGTCAGGCGGAGTTGGGTTCCGGCAAACCCTCTTTTCCGTCTTTTTTGAAGGACCAAGAAGAGCATTCGACGCAAGCCGATTGGTGTGGATTTAGTGGTCTGTTTGATTTTCTTTTCCGGAGTTGCCTCAACAAATTTTTTATAAGGTGAATTCTTTATTTCTTGGCTGTTCCACCGCGAGGATTTGGTTTTAGGTTCAGGCTTGGCACAGGGCTGATATCTGATGATCGGAGAACTTCAGCAGAAGTAAACGGCGAAGAATTAGCAGAACTGAATGATGGCGGATCGTTGGTCTTCACCAAAGCAGGATGGTTCAGAGGAGCAGCTTCTCTGTCCTCTGAGGCTAGAAGGAAATCGTGTGGTCTGAAGATGTTTTTTTCACAAGGAAGAAGCCTGTCGCCCGGAAGCCATTAGCCGCTACTCGCCTGTTTCAGGTCGCATGTATGCATTTCCGAATAGTTCGCCAATTTGGTAAAAGGTGACGACTCGCCCTGGGTTTGAACGGACTATTTTTCAATTTCTTGGCAGTAGAATGATTTCAGGGGGCCTGGGAAAGTTTTATACAAGGGTTGTATTTTGTGGCTGCTGTGAGGTAGGAGGCAAATAATGTCAACACGATTCTCTCGACCTAAAATAATGAACTCCATGTTCCTTGTGTGTGAATAGTCCCCGTCCAGTACTAAGATTAAAAGATATTCATTTGTCGGCTTTCGTTGTCTGATGAAATGAAGAAACCACTGGGTAAAAATCTCGCCCTGTATCCACCCCGAGGGATGGCACGCGTGGGTTGATACAAGCGATGTGCCATTCATCAGTTCTTGTTGCATATATATATATATATATATATATATATATATATATATATATATATATATAAATACATGTAAGAGAGGATTAAAGTGTCCAGTTGGACTCATACACGAGGCGACTGCCACAAGAGATCCCCGTTCTGCGGACTGAAGAAGAGATATCTGACGTTTGCTTTTCGATCCAAATATTTTCGTGTGTTTGTGCTGTACAATAATGATGCCGGTTTCGTCACAATTGCAAATTCTTGCCGAATTATGTTGGTGTACATAGCCGGTTCATAGATTTATAAAAACTAAGCTACTGATTCAGTAGTGAAACACCTCGCTCTTGAGGGTGAAGACTTTTTGTGGTTCTAACTGAAATTTCTTAATGACGACGTAGGAAATTTTTGAACCACTTCTTTCCATCCTTTTTCATTTTTCTTGCAAAACTGGTTTTTAATTCCTTTTCTTACAGCAAGTTGGTACGCAAGACGCATGACGTCTGCCATTGTCAAGCCCAAAATTTTCTTTCCATCAAAAGACAGTGTTTAGTTAAATCATTTTCTGCTTCACATGGAAGAACTTGCTTCCTACTCAGTTTTGTTATTATTGCTTCACTTTAGCTTTCCTGCCGGTCTTTAACATAACGCTGTGGTGTTTTTGTGGTACGTTGAAACCTCTGGACGCTTTGTAGCTGCCCATTTCCTTGTTCCTCATAGCCTCAATAGGTGCCTTCATCCTCTCGGAGTCCCATTTTTTCCTTTGAGCCATCTGTAATATTATATAACCCAGAAGAAATAATTCATAAGATACTGACTTCCTAATATGAAGAGCCCCATATTAGGCTCTTCAGACCTCCCCATAATAGGGGAAAACAGGTGGTCGAAAATGTGGGTGAATAAAACAGAAGGACCTAAAATTGTACCTATAAAATAAAGCAAGGGTTTAAGATTACACTGACAGAGAACTGAGCACTAAACTAATTCACAAAATAGCGTCCCATCAACGGCTCGTGAGTCACAGTTTAGGGATAAGCAAAAATTTCACAGCGCACCAAAACAAGGACACCAAATCAGTACTGAAGTCTTGAGCATCTGACCGTTTATAATGTGATTACAGGGAATAACCTCATCTGCTTAACGTGTTACATTCTTAGGCACAAAGTGCAGCAACTCCTGGTATAAAATAAGACACTTCCCCAAATTGGAAAACCTCTCCATAATAGGCGACTTTCCCCTATCACCGGTTGTACTAAATTGTGAAATACGGCGGTGGGGTGGCCACTAATGGCGTCATGTTCGTTCATACCAAATTCCGTGAATGTCAGTAAACTGGTTCAAACGCCCACAGACAACAAGGTGATGTCATATAGCTACTTTCTATCCTTAAGAAAGAAAAGTAGGCGAAAAGTAATACAAAATCTAAGAGTAAATGGCAACAAATCAATTTACTAAGTGAATACAGCTAGCTCGTGACATGATTTTTAACTCCACTACAACCCTGATTATTGGAAATCTCCAACGTGTTATTGGTACAGTTTCTTTTTGTACTGGAAACAGGAGTGTATTAAGACTGAGAAACATTCATGGTGACGTTGTCAATAGCCTAATTAAACCATAATCCTTTTAACATCGGCGTCATTATATGTGAAATAAATTCAGTTCGAAAATGTACAAGTTGTCTATTAATAGCCGTGAGCGATATTTTCATGGGTCCAGGGCGTTCTAAATTTTCTAGCACGCCAATAGTTAAATGCTGTTTTAAACACAGCACATTACCTTTAATTGCAATACACAGTCGGTACAGGTGATCCCTATACAATCAAAGAAACGTCTCTCTAATTTCTCTGTAACTTCCAGTTTTAGTACCTCAGAAAAAAAACACGTGCAACCTTGCATTTCCGAGAAATTACACGATATTTCGATACGGTAAATTCACACCAAAATCTACGACGGGACAATAAAGTTCGCGAACTCGCCACCGTGTGCTTGCCGTGGCAGCACTGGACAAAAGCCTTAGTATGGTTTGATGACCTTGACATATCAGCGTCTCACAGCTGTATTGTTGTTGATCTATGGCAGTCTCTTTCTGACTGGCATCTATAACTGTCTGCGTGTGCTTTGGTGCGCCGCCGCAAGAATGTCTGAGCTTGAATCAGAGCAACGAACGAACTTTAAATTCCTTGTTGTTAGTTAATGTTGATGTTAGTGCAAGTTTACGGGGATAATGCTATGAAGAAAACAGCAGTTCACAAGTGGGTGAAACGTTTTTCTGAGGGAAGAGAAAGTGTCACTGACGAAGAGAGATCAGGACGGCCAGCAACAAGGAGAACTGAAGAAAACATTGCAAAAGTTCGTCAAATTTTGCGTGAAAATCGTCGGCTGACTGTCAGGAGCATAGCAGAGCAAGTGAACATCGACAAAGGACCAGTTAGGAAAATCTTAACTGAAGATCTTGACATGAGGAAGGTGTGTGCAAAAATTGTCCCAAAGCAGCTCACCGAAGAACAAAAGCAAAGAAGAGTCTTTAGCTACTAAACAAATAACTGTGTCGAAACACCCTGCCTATTTACCGGATCTAGGCCCCAATGACTTTTTTCTGTTCCCTAAGATAAAGGAAATATTGAAAGGAAGGCATTTTGATGACATCAGGAGTAATACAACGGCAGCTCTGAAGGCCACTCCACAAAACCATTTCGAAAATAGTTTTGAAGGGTGGACTAGGCGCTGGCATCGGCGCATAGCTTCCCAAGGAACGCACTTTGAAGGCGACCACGGTGGTATTTAACAATGAGGTACGTAGCACTTTTACCGCGATGAGTTCGCGCACTTTATTGTCATTCCACGTAAACCCTTTCCCGGTATTGCGTACAGATTTGTGGGTACAAATATTTGTCGCTTTTTTTTAATTAGAAATCAGCCACTTCAGAACATTACACTGCGGCCAAGGACTGAGTTCTCTTCCATTAGTTCCCTTTTCAGTAGCGAGGGAGACAAAAAGAAAGACTACCCTCAGTTCTACTTGCTGTAATCAGCGAGTCTCATCGTGGCATACATAGTACAGAGCAACGCAATAGAAATTCGGAACGCGATATTCGCCAGTCATCTCGAGTAAGTGGACTCCTCTGTTGTCAAGCGGTACATTTCTCCCACCTGCCAGAGGAACTCCATTTTCACTCGCATCAGCACTGTACAAACAGGAAGAGACTTCTTTACTCCGATGATAATTACGACAATTAAGCTTGTTCAGCAAGGGCTAACATGTCAGCAATTTGCATTATATATCGCATGCTCTGTCAGACATTATCGCCGACTTCTTTTCGTTTAAAAAAAAGAACAGATAAAAACAAACAAAAAAGAGCGGGAAAGAAGAAAGACGCAATAAAGCGTTTGAAGACATTCAGTTTGAAGAGTGTTACGGTAATGCACTTTCAAGATGTTTCGACTCATGGAGCTTACCTTGTTATGTCGAAGATATACAACCACGTGTCTTTCAACGTATAAATTCAGTTTCGTTGCGATGTCTATCAGCAGGTTGCGTCGCGAGCGGCTCCAACCAGGAACATATGTTTAACCGTTTCTACTACCCTGACAGTGTCAAGGAACATTACAACAACATTTCGGTCCCCGTTACCGTTCGTGCCGTACTTAAGTACTTATTTAGCTATTAATACATACTTCGTGAGAATAGAGTTCGAACGCAATTTCCTCGCAACCTTCAAGTTTACGGGCACATAAGAGCTTATGTCTGACAGTGATACTCAGTCAAACCAGAGTTGAAAGGTATCTTTTACTTAAGAATACACGTACGTTCGAAGCAAGTGCTCTACTATTTCACACCCCCGTGTACATACAATGTTGATCTCCTTATACTGTCGATATAGAACTAAGGATGACAGAGTTCTTGCTCTTCGTGTAATATGAATCTAACCTACGGTCGCTACAATACAAAGATAACAGCTATAACACGAATAAAGCCTGATGACGGCACTTATCAGCCGAAACGTGTAACATAACATACAGTGCCACACGGGTCACCACGTATACTGGCTACACGTTCTGCTACCACAACGCCGGGAATGATTTTTATGGATTTTTTTATGCATTTTAAACTCAGTTTTTAAATAATTCAGTAACTTTAACGAGATACAGGCATACTCCCTGATGATGATCTGTTAAGATCGAAACATATCGGAGTAATTTTATGTATTTTTATGTGTTTTAACACTGAAATCAGCATTCTAGACTAATTTATTGTAGTGTGAAGAGCATTGGGTTAGTGTTTATCATTTAATGAAACTTTACAATTGTGTTTGGCGGTTCTTATTAGTTAATATTCGTTCTCGGAATTTGTTTATTTTCTAATTACATCACTAATCACGCTTATATTCGCTGTTGTTATTTCCAGACAACTTAATCTTAAATATTTTTCGAGTTCTCAGCATGGAAGTGGATTTCACTGGAACTTTGGGAAAGTAGTTTAGTGTGGACGGTAAAGTTCATCGTGAAGCACGTCACTCTTAGTCATCCTTGCCGTCGTCGCACTCAAAAGACACCCACTGATTCCCGCAAAACTTTAAGAGCATTCTCAAGTGAAAATGATGTGACTTGATACACACACGCACACCAAATGATAATCTGCGTGGGGTTGATGAAGTTGCAGAAAGTGACATGAGTCAGCTAAACCCGTCATACATAAGATTCTGTAAACATGTGTGCCAGTGAACACTGTGCTCAAAGAGAAGGGTCTTTACAGCTGGTAAAGGCAGACAATATGCAGCTCCCTGTGTCTGTATCGACTGAAGAACAAACTGAGAAGTGGGCATTAATTTTTACTTTCGCTTACGATGGGTCTACACGAGAATGACGAAAGTCCGGAGAAGATGTAATGGATTGTGTAGTGGGTCTAGTCAAAATCTAGATACAGTAAATACAAAGCTAGAGACTCCAGAACTTGAATTTCTTTCAAAATATACTTGATGCTGCTTGTTTTATTGATCCTCTGCAGTAAGCACTTCCTCTATATTAAGTATTAAAAACAACTTTATTATTAATGACGTCTGAACATGGCCGCAACCGACATCCACATACAGCCAGCAGGCCATATTTTGCATCCTCTCATTAACACTTTGCGCCCCAGAATCGATGTCACATCATTCCGTCTTGCGGTAGGATGCATTGGATGGCAGATCGGCACGCCTTCATATTTCAGCACTACGAAGAAACGCAAACAATATGCATAAGCAATAATATGCCCAAGCAAGATTCTAACCGTAAATCAAAGTGTACGCGCGGTCTTTGCAGCATTGGCTGATATTTCTGTGATATAATATTTCTTGTGGTTCTTGGTTTTGATTCGTCCTCTCTGGTGGTCGTTAAGGTAAATCATATCCCGTGTAATACATTCAAAGAGTAATACGGTTGGGTAATTTCAGGCTTCCGCCGTGATGTGAACGAAATCCGCTTTCTTTTGGGATTTTACACGGCGAAGAATGGTAGTTACTTACCGACGTTTCGGGACAACATATCGGTCCCATTTTCAAGTGTCAAGCAGTTCTTTTTGGACCGCTTGAGTTTGAGGCTCCTAGATCTCAAGAGAACTGACACATGAAAGTGTAAGTTTGTCAGCCCTACCCACCGGCCGCCTTTACCCCAGGAAATATTCCCGATATTCGTTTCTGTTGAGCGCTTGAGTCGACTCCAGGTCCACAGTGTGGCCGGAAGGATTAAGTAATTAAAAAATTCCAAAGAGACCATCGGGAATGAAACCCGCGATCTTCCAGCAGTGCCTCAACCACCTGCGCCAAACCTCCCTTTCAGGATATTGTATTTTTCTGTCGTAGTGTCACCTCTCATACGTAGTCGTTGTAAGTGTATAGGGTGATTGCATGGTCAAGGACAAATATACGCTCGGTAAGACTCCTCTGGACGAAGGATCGGCCCGTGGCAGAGAGCTGTACCTGACAACACACAACATTTTCAAGTGACAGACATCCATGGCCCCGGAGGGATTCGAACCCGCAATTCCAGGAAGCGAGCGGCCGCAGACCCACGCCTTGGACATCTCGGCCAATGGAATCGGCGGATATCATACCTAAGAAGTATAATTTACGTTCCTGACGAAATATCAGTTATAACACTGCGGCTTCCTTTCTCATTTTTCGCGTGTTATATCAGATGTTGACTCTGAATACATCACAGAGCGTGTGAAAGGCACAAAAGCACGGCGAAAACCGATATATACGATTCAACAGATATTTGAAGTTCTCATGGCGGTGACGAAGAAACTTTCCGTCTTCTCCTCCGAAAGTCCTACGTAATTGTATTTTCTAAAAAACGTCATATTCCACAACACGCTTATGCAGTCTGAATCCGAATCCTATAAGATGTGAACTTCTACTAACAGTTTAGGTCTACCTGCATCAGTGTTAGTTAAGGAGCAAGAGGATTCAGAGTAGTCTTAAGGGCAGACTTCAATTAGACGACTATACAAACATCCTTCGAGCTTTACATGAGAGTAAAAATGAAATTTCAATATCAAAATTACACCATTAGACCATCGCATATATTCAGACTTCGCTATGTTTAAAACCAAGGCCGCTACATGATTTCATTTAGAAATTCGGAAAGAAAGCCTCCTGCTCCCTTCCAGCTATCGACCATTTCGAACAGGGTCTTCTACTCTAATTAAACAGGGGTAAAATTCGCTAGGATTTAAACTACGTATAGATGTATTCTTTCTTTTGGGTGATTCCTCTGTGTCTGAATTTTATGTGTCGACGTTCCGAAACGTCGGCACATAAAAATCAGACGACGGGGAATCACTCAAAAGAAAGAATAGAACACGCAAAACACAGCGAACGTTTGAAATCAACGTGCAGATATTTTACGAAAAAAAAAATGTATTTTCAATCAACTGACATAATACCAACGTCATAAAATGTTTGGTGGTTCTGAAAGATCGTGGGACTAATTACAAAAAGGGACATGTTTGAGTATCTCGAAAACCAATCAACAAAAAGAGGCTAGTATTTGCGGGATTCGGAATTAGTACAAAGGATGTACTTTTCAAATGAGCAAAATTTACCTGTTGTTTATGAGGATCTGCTACGTGAAGAAAATGTATTCATTCTCAAGAAGACAGAAAGTAGCGCAGCCAGCCAGTTTCTCCATATGCCTGCTGATTTTATTGGCCTTCCTAAAAAGAAAGAAAAATCTTTTATCAGCAAGTTTTCGTGTCCGATCTCGGGTTTCAAACCACCTCCGCCAAAGATTCCAAAGATTAAGAATTACTACATCCTCTCACACAAATAAGGAAACATAACCAGTTTCTAAAACCAAGTGTCCCCAAAATGGGGACGATATCCAAAATATCCGTCAAATTATCGCTATATACCATCATTACGTTTCAGACTTTGCTTATGTTCTCATCCGAAAAGGAATGTCACTTCGAAACTTTGCCGTTGGTTGACATGAAACCATAAAATTTATTTCCTCACCATTAAGTGTGCCACTACCCCCAACAGACTCTCACCCACCCGATTTGCCCTCTTGTCTCGTCGGGCACACGAGCGTGTGGCGGTTATTATTTTGCGGAACTCTTTCAAAAGTATCCGACCCTGACGGTTGTGTACCCTGACGGTTCGCTTTCTCAACAGTCCATTGGTTGTGTATTCCTTTATCACACCCAGGACTATCCCTACAGCCTACAATATAACAACAGAGTCCATATGTTCGAAATCAATGCAACATACGGAGCTCATCCCTGCATTCGGAGGCAGTTTCGGTAGTGACACCTTCTTGACACAGTTCTCCGAACTGCTCTGCGCAGTCTCCAGGTAGACAATCCAGAGCACACGAGATTCTGCAGCAACTGTCTATTGCACGTAAGGCGAGGAAATCGGTGTTTTCTTTTTGGGTACCTTGTATAATGGGCCTCATCGACAATGAGGCTAACAACGGGTCTGCCAAAGAAGCCGTTTTGGACTAAGGTCTCCAACCAGTCGTGTCCCAGACAATGTTCGCGCGACTCTTCCCCGTGCCATTTACCGCTACAGGCAAGACGAAAGAGCCGATACGGTAACAAGACTGGCCACGAACATATAAAGTAACATTGTGGCGAGTTCGGGTAACAAACGTTGTAGCAGAGACGCAACAATGCATTCCGTGAGTACTTTTGATTTACATGTCATTGTCAATTACATAAATATATTGAGTGTTGCACAAAAATGCTCGTACGGCAAAATTATTTCGCCATCAAAAATAAAACATACATACGTCTTCATGTAAATTGCCCGATTCTGAAATAAAACAAAAATATGTTCGTTTGCTCACTGCCTTCTTCAGGTGTACAGTTTGGCTAAACAGATCATAATAACGATAAATCGTTGATCACTTTCGCAGTTTTCGAAGTTTTGCTGTAAAATATTTTAAGAGATCAGAAGAAATAAAACAATGATGAAGCAATAACTATTAAACAATACGAATGTGTGTTTGTATTCTTACCTTAGTTATCCGGCATGCATACCGCATCTTCTATTCGCCGTATTATTATATTTTGATTTATCGCCTGTCTAGATCTGCCATATTTTTCCACGTTATCTCAAAATGGCACGATTATCGAAAACAAATTTTTAAAATTATTCTTTTTGCATTTTCTCTACAATTTATGGCCGAAACATTTCTTGTTCTGATAAGAATTCGGCGAGATATCATAAATATATGTAGATATTGACGTAAAGTACCCGTCATTCTTGTCAGATTTTGGTCAAACCTGAATTTTCTTGACAGATTTTCAAAAAATCCTCAAATATGGATTTTCGTGAAAATTCGTCCAGTGGGAGCCGAATCCTTCCGCGCGGACAAACAGAAGGTTGGCCGGACGGAGGGATGGACGGACGGACAGGCATTATGGAGATAATAATGGCTTTTCGCAATTTTGCGAATGTGCCTAATACACAATCCGTATAGGTGTGCTTTCTTGCATTAACTCCATCTAGAAGGAGGAGGTTATGCCGTCTGCGAACAGAGCGTGAAGCTTGCAAAAATTCACGCAATTTACGCACGTTGCAGCATCTGTAACGCAAATAACTGTTTCCTGTTCTCGCCCGTGCACTGGACCTTAGCGTGTTGTTATAGGTAAAAAGTTGAGAAAGCTTAAAGCGGAGTGATATCTGGAGATCTGGGTGGCCAGTGCTAAGAAAAACACGGCCGGTCCATGCACCAGAGAAGTGATGATGGACATACTTTTTGACTCACGTGTCAGCACGTGCACTGAGGCTGAGCGTGTTCATAGTCAACATTTACTACAAGTTCAGCAACAAAAGTTAATACAAATATGTTCTGGTTTGCATTTTTCTAATAATCGGGCAATAATTAATCCGTAATCCATTAGAATGAGGTCTGTTTATAAGATATATTTGACTAGGAATTGCCTCAGGCATAAGATCTTGAAGTTAACATATAAAGTCGTCTCTCCCTCTACGTTTGGTTTATCTGAAAACCCAAATACACTAACAATGTCTCCTCGCTGAAAATTGGGCTCAAATCCCTGAAACTCGCAACGTACAATGAAACATTTTTCCCCCGTAGGAATTAAGTAAATAACTGAGAGGTTGTCTGTGAAAATCTCGCCAGTAAATGGCTTAAATACGAGTCTCTACAAAGTTCATTAAAACTTTGGTCATTAAAACATGTCAACTTTGGGTTACTCGAGACAACATGAAATGAAAATTTTGTTAGGTTCAACAGCCTGTTAGCTCTCAGGAATTGTTGGTAGTGTGCTATTGGGCAATATCTCAATCTTTGCTTTCAGAAGAAACTGTATCAGAACGCTTAAATATTTTCGACCAGAAGTACTTTCATATAGCAAAGTAGAAGAGGTTATGGTTACTTCGGATTCCAGTTAAAGAAGCTCGGCAATTCATTGGATTTAAACCGATAGACTTGCGAACACTATCAACACCCTAAATTTCCTTGGGTCTTGTGCCATAGCGGGAGGGGAGACACTTTGACTTTTCTTGAAAAAGAGCAAGTGTTTTTACTTGATTATAATGTCAGAAATGTCTTAGTAATAATGTTTCTATTACTTATTTGCTTCCTTTGTCATCGTGTACATTAAAATAAATTCACGTTCGTGCTTGTAGCATTTAGAATTGAACTTTTAAGACATAAAACATAACTCTATGCACCGCTCCTCTTATCAAAAGGAAGAATCAGGTTAAGCATCTGCTGTAAAATTTCTCTTTCATAACATGCATAAGGAAAAGGAAAAAATTATCTTCTCTTTCAGACCCTAATTGACTGCTAATGTTATGTTCCAGACAGGACTGCATTTAGAAGTGAAACTGTTTACCTAAAGAGTTAATGCTTACAACAAAGTTTTTACTTCCTACTGTAAAGATTTAAGAATTTATTTCTTTACTGTGAATTACACGATAAAATACCTAGAAAAAATATAGCAAAAATAATTTCACGACACTTCTTTTGTCCTAAAATACTGCTGAAAATTTACGTATTCCTAAGGCAAGAGGATAGTTTCATTTTTTTATAGATATGACTGAATTGTATGTTGTATTGAGGCTTACTTTTTATTGACAGCAACGTATTCCTTTAGCCAAATAGCATGATTAACTAATATGTATATTAGGGTATAATGCTGTCTAAAATGAATTCTTACGTCTACATTTAACTCTATTGAATAGACTCCTTCAGAAGTTTATAATCGCTAAAGAAATCTAGTAATTTTATGCGTTTTAAGGATATAAACTTTTCAGTCCTGCCCGCAACCCGACCGATCACACACTTTGTGAATTCTGTCCATTCGCTCATGATTCGTTACTTTACGGCATGGGTCTTCAGCTTTATTATGGCAAATAGATACACCAGTTTCAGCTGGCTGTTTCGCGGGCCGCACCTGGACAAATACCAATAAATGGTATACCTAACAGCCTAAATTATTGTGTAATTTTTAAAGTACATACATAATTTACAAATGTGATCGCGGGCAACGTAATATATGCTGGCGGGCCGCGGGTTGGATACCCATGCTTTAAGGTCTACTTTAATACTGATCTTCCATCTAATCTCACATATAGCAAGTACTAGCTTTCATTCAGGTTTCCCCTTAAATCTCACGTACTTTGATTCTACACCATGCCTGTAACACACCATGCCCATCCATGTCATCCACATACCCATCTAGCTTCACGTCTGATGCAGATTTAAACCCCAGTTTTAAATGACTGACAAGCACGCCGCTGTTTGACTGCTCTAAAGACATTCGCTGGGAAAGACTGGGGATGACGAAAAAGACCTCGAGTGTAACATCCGAACTTGGTACTATCAAACTTTACCATCAACAAGAAACCCGCACTGCATGGCCTGCTACTGAGCCAGTCCTGCCATCTATATAAAGTTGCTAACTGCATACCCTTCTTCAGTTTGTTGGAAGATGTGAAGGAGGTTATTCACGTACTCACTGAACTTCTAAGTGACGCCATATCGGCCTCATAATTTTTTGTGAGCGATCATACAGAACATATTTCATGCATGTACACCGGTTTTCGGAAAGGAGGTTAAACTGCAACCTTTGACATACACGAAAGTCCGAGGAGAGACTAAAAGCAATACCTAAATCCAGTTTACAACGTGTGAACTCAGCAAGACAATTTATTTCGAATTAATCTCGATTAAAACTTGATTACATTTCAATACCTCTCACCCGGAAAACAGGAATAATCTTTGAACAGTAACACTTTTCACATTTGCCGTCTAGGAGCATTACTGAAACCTCCAAAAATAATCCATTAATAATGGTTAAGGCCTGAGGCTCGTACAGGAAAGTTTCACAGGAATCTCTAGCCTCCATTCTCTACCCTCAAGACTTCGACGGCAACTTTCACTGAAGCGGTGGTAAATTTATAGCAAACCACACTGGGTCACACACCAGGAGATCGTACTTTCCTCTTCCAGTAACACTACATAAAAATAACTAACCCCATCGAGCAGCGCTATTCTTGAAAAGACAAAATTTCCTCGGTCATTCAATGAATTCCCGCACCTGACGGAAACCGAAGGTCGTTACCGCGTTCACAAGAACAGTGGTCCCCATACTTCTTTCCTCATGGCCCACCTTTGAGTTTGATTTATCTGTGTGGCCTCCCACCATTCGTAATATCTGTTACTTATGAAACGAAATTTACTCTGTTTCCACAATATTTCTTTATAAGTATATTACAATACTCTTACATTACCTTTACTTACAATATATAGTGGACGGGGATAGCGTAGTCTGTATAGCGACTCGCTACGGGCTTGACGGTCCGGGGATCGAATCCCGGTGGGGGGTGAGATTTTCCGCACCTGTCCAGACCGGCCCTGGGGCGCACCCAGCCTCCTATACAATGGGTACCGGGTCTTTCCCGGGAGTAAAGCGGCCGGGGCGTGGCGTTAATCACCCACCCCATCTAGCACCGAGGATAAAGAACGGGTAATATTACACCTCTACTCCCCCTCTGGGCCTTGGTGGTCTGTTCTTGGTTTGAATTTACCTTTACCTCTATTGTATTTTTAAATGTTCTGTTAAGGTACAATATACGGTTTACAGTTTTTCTCATGGCTCAACAGCCTCTATTAGGTCAGGGCCTCCTCCTTGTCGAAGCTTCACGATCACACTCAGACACACCACACTCAATAGGACTCCTCTGGACGAGTGATCTGTCCGTTGCAGAGATCTCTACCTAGCAACACACAGCATTCACAAGAAACATATACGCATGCCCCGCTGGGATTCGAACCCGCAATCCCAGCAAGCGAAAGGCCGCAGAACCACGCCTTAAACCGCGCGGTCAATGGGATTTGATTCCTTACACAGAGTAATAATGTTCTTTTAATAATTGGCATGATATTCAGTGCGTTCCTTGGGCCTGAAAACCACTTGCAGATTTTTTAATGTCCAGTTGCTCTGTCGTCAGTGATTAGCGAAAATCACATCCCTTCGCAACGTCAAGGTTGTTACATACTTTTGACAGCAAATAAGTCACACAACTGAAACAAAATTCAACCACACAAGATGTGGAAAAAAAATTAATTACAACTTTACCTCCTGTGCTGTAGGGGGGGGGGGGGCAGAAATAAGGGAACTTTCGATATAACTTTGAATTTCAAATATTTTATTCAGTCCATGAAGTTTTGGTGGCCAACTCAAAATACACCGTTGCCTCATAATTTTCCGTCATTCTCCTGTGGCCCCC
>Ga0209629_10000622_pt1 | contig 19928 bp, 18 predicted proteins | sample TergutCu122P5_FD_187286 | JGI IMG/M metagenome (GOLD analysis project Ga0209629, IMG submission 187286) | Cubitermes ugandensis P5 segment gut microbial communities from Kakamega Forest, Kenya - Cu122 P5 (SPAdes) (version 2) | ecosystem: Host-associated > Arthropoda: Insects > Digestive system...
CTTTCTATTTTTGCATTTGCAGGAAGTTCCGAAATATCAACTAAATTGTAATTATAAGCACCATTACCTACATTAACATCGCCTATTTCAATATAATTAGATTCTTTTAAATTCTCGCTAATAGATTTTTTATTCTGATTAAATTCTTTGCCAATAAACGAATGATTTTGCGATTTAATCAAATTTTCAATTTCCTCATACTTCGGCTGATAATATTCCGCATCCAACCGCCCTGTTGTGAGAAACGATTCTTTGAATGATTTAATATTCGTTTTTTCCTGCGAGGGTGTGAAATCTTTTATGCCGATTGTTTCTAAAAGCAATTCTTCGGCTTGGCAGTAAACCTGTTGCGATAAAATTCTGTTATTATTAGCCTTTTCAAAACGATTTTTGATTTCATTTTGAAAATCCATTGGCAAAACCGGGATTTCAATTTCTTTTACTTCTTCAGGATTTACATTTGTTTGATTAATTGATTGACGTGCACGTCTTTTTACATCCCAAACACCTTGTTTTGTGTTTAAAAATGTTGCAAGATATTCAGGTAAAACTATGTTTTCATCAGGATTGAAACGTACCAAGTACGAAGCAAAAGTTTTTTTGATTTCGTCATTTTGGTAATAAACGCCTGTTCTTCCAACCCATTCAAATGAGTTTGTTCTATTAAAAAGTACATCTTGGTCTTTTAATTCAAATTTCTGAAATTCATCTTTTGAAATATTCGCATATTTATCTACGGACAAATCACAAAGCATATTGTGAATTTCATTCATTCTGTAGATTGGATAGCCTTTGTTATCTTCATTCATAGATACGGAAATTCCATATTGCGATAATTTCAGAACATCTCCTATTTTGATATAGTTCAATCGTGGATTCTTTTTGGGTTGTTTTGTCCAAAAATCACTATCCATTCTAAAATCTTTATTTTTTGTTGATTCTGAAAAATTTACCTCACTCACTTCCAGCCCTTCCAACAAGCCCATATATCTCTGCTCGTTGAACACCTCCCCTAACCCCTCCAAAGGAGGGGGAATCAAAAAAAACTGAGTCGCTCTTTTTTGGCAAATTCGGCAAAGGCTTCTGCAATGCCGTCTTGCGTTAAGCCATCATGATTAAAAAGGTCGTGTTTTACGATTAAGTGTCCGTGTGTATCAAGCGCATAATCGTCTAAATCCTTGGAGTTTGTGACATATTCAATTATTGGTTCACACCCTACCTCACCCCCCAACCTTCTCAAGGTAGCGAGGGGGAGTTTGGCTTGCGTGTATTGCGGCGCCAGTTTGTATTTTTGAATATCGCGTTTTCGCATAAAAATTTTGTCGCCGCTGTTGTCTTTGCTCGGTTCTTGCATGGTGGCAAAGAAAATCGGATAATCTAACTCTCCGCTTTCATTATATTTTTTCGGACAAAGCGTATCATCCCATTTTTGAACGAACAATACGCTTGTTTTAGTGCCTGTGTGCGGTTTGAACACATTTCCGTGCAACCCCACAACTGCAAGAATTCTACAACGTTCGGCAATGTATTCGCGAATTTGCTTGTCGCTGCTGTTGTTGAAACGTCCTTGTGGAAGCACGATTGCCATTCGTCCGCCCGGTTTTAAAAAATCTAAATTGCGTTCGATAAAAAGAATATCACGACCTACCGCCGTTTGGTATTTTCCGTTTTCTTTCTTACCTAAATCGTATTTGGCAAGGATTCGGCTTTCTTTGATGTCGCCTGCAAATGGCGGATTTGCCATTAAAATATCAAATTGAAATTCCCGATTGGAATTGAAGAGTTTCACATCTTGTAATGAAGCTATGCAAACGGAAAGGTGTGAAGGAGTCAGCATTATCTTTGCATCATCGCCGAAAACGCCTTCCCATTTATCTTTTGCGCGGTCGAAAAGGTTTTGTATCTTTTCTTTGAGTTCGGTTTCGGTGTCGCCGTAATTGCGGAATTCGAGGTTTCGGCTATGGTTTCGCCCGCTTTCCATTTCGTCGTATAACTTGGTAAAAATCAACTTAAACAGTTCTTCAAACACATCTACTCCCGCATTTGCCAAAACTTCGTCTTCCATTTCAAGAATTAGGTCTTTCAACGATTTGCGCTCATTTACAAGTTTATCTTTGCGGATTAAATCATCTATTTTCCATCTTTCAGACAGAATATCCGACAGTTTTTCTGTTGCTTTGGGAATGGTTGGAATATCTTCAAAATAATTGGGGTCTCGTCGGTGGTAAAACGATATTTGGTCGCCATTTGTCCACACGCCGATTGGAGCTCCTGTGGCATTACAATATGATTTCAACTGTTCTTTGCCCTCTTTGAGTTTCGGTTTTTTCAGTTCTACAATTATATAGGGAGTAGTGGTTTGATCTTTATCGAAAACCACAATATCGGCTCGCTTTTTCTCACGTCCGAAAGTAACATTATATTCCAATTCAATGCGGTCGGCAGGGTAACCATAATCATCAAGCAATATCTCAAGATAAAGTTGTCGCACTGCTTCTTATTGCATACTGTTTATTTGCTTTTTACAAAGGTACATTTTTTTGAATATTAACAATCAAAGGGGAAAAGGAATTTTAAGCGGATATTGTAAACCAAAACCTGCTCCCTTTTCCTTCCTCACTTTCCACATGTAGCTCGCTTCCGAGCTTTTCGAGCAGTTCCTTGCAGACGATCAAGCCGAGTCCGCTGCCTTGTTCATCGGCTGTTCCACGACCGGACTGCCGGCTGTCGAGTTTAAATAAATTATGGACTTGTTCTTCGCTCATTCCACCACCGGTGTCGCTGACGGAAATGGTATAAGCCTCCCCTAACCCTTCCGAAGGAAGGGGATTCTCTCCCCCTTCGTGGGAGTTGGAGGGGGCGCAGGAGGCTTTCAACCTTACCGTCCCGCCCGCCGGCGTGAATTTGACGGCATTGGTCAGCAGATTGCGTATCACGCTAGAGAGCATATTGCGGTCGCAGGTAACGAGCGCCTCTTGCGATTCGGGAAGAATGAGTGTGATTCCCTTATTTTTAGCCATGTTGCGAATCAGAGTGGTTTCGGAAAGAAGGTCGGCTAGCGTAAATGTTGCGGGTGTGTAAGCCATTCTTCCGGTTTGGATTTGCGCCCAGTTGAGCAGATTATAAAGCAGTTCGACCTGTCCGTCCGCCGATTTCAGCAGTTCGTGATAGTAGTCGGTCAGTGCATTAATGTTCAACAAGCCGGCATTTTTAATCAGCAATTGTAAGGCGTCGCGCTGTGCAATGGCGGGATTTTTCAGGTCGTGCGAAATGATGCTGAAAAACTTGTCTTTGGTGGAATTCATTTCGGCAAGCGCCTCGTTGCGTTCCGTCAGGGCGCGGTTTCGGCGGTTGCGCAGGCGAAGCATATACCACAACAAAGCAAGAATCACAATAGAAACTGCCACTCCGCCCGCCAGCAAGCCGCGCTGCAAATTCTGACGGGCGATTATTTGGTGTTGTTGTGCAATTTCGAGTTCTTTCTTATTGGTTTCGTATTTTGTTTGCACTTCTGTAAGCGCCGACATATAATTTTTATTCGAACGTTCGGCAGTCAAATTGGTGTAACGATCAAAATATTCCGAAGCGCGGACGGAATTACCAAGAAAAACGTTGGCTTTAGCCAGCGTTTTGAATAAGTTGATATTATTGCTACCGGTGGAATCCGTAGTTAAAGCTCTTAATGCTACACGCTCGCTTTCGCGGTACATTCCTTTGCCTAAATATACATCGGCAAGGGTGGCAAGAGATTGGGAGATTAATAAGGGATTTTTCGAATCTTCTGAATACCGAACCGCTAAGTTTGCATATTCTTCAGCCTTGTTATAATTGTTATAACCTTCACGATTTATATCCGCCAATACCTGTAAATACTCTATTTTATAAATGTTTTTTGCATTCGGGTCTTCTTCCATCGTATTGTAAGCTATCGTGGCATTATCCATAGCTTTTTTATAATCTTTATTATACAAATATATCTTGCTTAATTGAAGCAGAGCTTCAGGCGCCCACTGATACTGATTGTTGTTCGATTCTTTAGCGAGCGTTTGCATTTTAATAAAGTACCTCTCCGCTTCATCATAATTATCTAAATCTAAATATATTCTTCCCACATTATTGTATAATATCATCATGTTGCCTCTCCATCCATGGTTTTCAAGAATCTTGAGCATCATCAGGTAATAGTTTAATGCTTCCCTGTTGTTTCCTTGTTTATTGTACAGGTTAGCGATAGCTCCGTAAATCTGCGATTGTAAATCATCCGCATCTCTCATATTTTTTATTAAAGGAATCTGCTCCAATGATTTGTTAAAATAATACATGGCTGAATCATCCCGGTTTGTGAAATAATCATAATAAACAAGACCCGACCTCAAATAAAAATCTCCTAATGCAATGGGATTATTCAATTTTTGAGCATAAACAATTCCTTCTCGTGCATGAAATATGGTTTTTTCAAAACTGATTGGTTCATATCCCATCGCTAATTTCCCATGGATGTTCATAAGGTCAACATCAGTCAATGGTTTTGTTGTCAATAGGTGTTCTAATGAATCAATTTTCACATCCCGCCAGTCTGAATAATTAATATTCTGTTTGTTAACAGTATTGTGCGTGCATCCTGCCAGCAAAATCAGCGCGATGATAATAATTCCGTTTCTCAACGCATACTGTACCATTTCCATTGTATTGTTGATGCCAAGTTTCATAAAAATCCGCTTTTTATGCGTATTGATCGTATTGATACTGACGTTCATCCGGTTGGCAATTTCCTTGCACAGCAATCCCTCGCGGCAGGCAAGAATGATTTCGCGTTCGCGTTCGGTAAATTCGGCGCTCACTTCGGTAGTTTTCTTTTTCGCTACGTACACACCTAAAATGATGGAGGAAATGTCGCGTCCGTAATATTCAAGCCCGTCCGTAATCGTCCGGATGGCAACGGCAAGTTCATCGGCGTCGCCTTTTTGTTTACTGACGAAGCCTTCGATACCCGCCTCAAGCATAGATTCTATCGTTTCGACTGTGTTTTCGGCTGATACGGCAAGAATTTTTATGGCGGGATATTCGCGATGAATTCGACCGGCGATTTCTGCACCTCTCATATCGGGCAGGTTGATATCCAACATAACAAGGTCGGCAGGAGTAGAGTCGAGGACAGCGAACAGTTCTTTGCCGCAGTCGGCTTCGCCTGCTACCTGTATGTCGGGATGACGAGTCTCAAAGACTGATTTTATCCCCATACGAAATAGACGGTGGTCGTCAACTATAATTACTCGAACCATATTCAATTGAAAATTAAGAATTAAGAATTAGAAATTATATTACAAAAGTACAGATTATTTTCCAAACACTTGTCACCAATTTTTGTGACAGAGGTGTCACAAAAATTGGTGAAACTACCCCCCCCTTTTAACTCTTAACTTTGCAGTCGAATATAGTGTTGAGTTAATTCTATAATGTCGTCATTGCGAGCCGTTAGGCGAAGCAATCCAGCATGTTGAATATCAATGGATTGCTTCGGGCTTCGCCCTCGCAATGACGATGCGTCAAATTTGAGTTAACTCAACAATAGCATAATAAAAAAAATGAATGTCTCAAAAGATAAAATGGATGAAATCCGTTTTCTCGCTCAAAAGTTGTTGCATTACAACAATTTGTTGATTAAGCAAAGCGACAGTTGGTTGACTGAAGAAGAAGGCGTGAAGAACATGGAAAAACAGATAGCGGAAAGACAGAAAAAGGAAAAAGGATTAAGGATTAAGAATTAGGAATTAAGAATTAGGAATTAGGAATTAGGAATTTTAAAATAAACATTAAACATTATGAAACGAGTACAGTTGTTTTTAGTATCAATTGCGCTGACGTTAAATCTCGGCGCTTGCAAAAAGGATGATCCGGCAAATGCCGGCGATGGAACGCCGAAAACAAGGGAGGCAATAGAAGCGGCGTTCGGTAATAATTACCGGATTTCGTATGACGTAGAAAGCGCAGGGCAGCCGATTTATCATCTTTTTCAGGCTCGCTGCGCCCAAGGCTGGGCTACTTCGATGACAGTTGATGACGAAAGTCAAATCTATTTTGTGGATGAGGCCGGGAAAAAAATGTACATCTTAGACCCGGGAAAAAAGACAGGCGAATCGTATCCCTACGATCCGTCTATGACCTTTCCGGACCTGACGGAAACAAGCGCATGGATTTATTTTCACCTCTCTTTCGTCAATCTAAGCGACTTTAAGAGAACCGATAAAACGGAAACAGTCGCCGGTCGCAAGGCAGTTGTCTATACTCTTAAATATGCAGACGGAGACGGTACATTCTGGATCGACAACCAATACGGTTTCACCTTGAAATACGTTCAAACCGGCAGTCAAGCCCAAAACGCTCTTGTAGAACTAACCGAATTAAAGATAGGAGGTGTCACGGTAGCTAATATGGTTAATCTCAGCGAATACAAAATCACTGTGGGGAGTTGAGAGTTATGAATTAAGAGTTAAGAATTAAGAATTAAACTTTGGAAATGGGCATCTCAAATGACCGACTGAAATCGGCAGGAAGCTATCGGCATAGAATTGAATAAAGGGCTTCACTTTCCTATGCAGGAAATACAATTTATTGTTTATTAATATTTTATATTTTTTACGGTACAAACTTGTATATAGGTTCGTGTTGCGTTCTAAAAGCTGAATTCATTCTATATTGCTCGTCTCTCGAAATTTTATACTTTGCTGCAATTTGTTTCCATTTTGATACGACGTTTCTTGTATTTTGAATGATTGATGCAGCTTGAACATCTGTCAATCTGAAAAAAGAAGCAACTTCGAGAGCTAAATCCAAATCCAACGAATTATCGTGTGTTGAAATATTTAATTTTAACCCTGTACCTTTAGGATTCGGATTGATATCATAAGCAGGAGATAGCATCCAACCATCCGGCTTCAATAAAAATCCGTGATTACGCAAATGGTCGTCCGTATTACTTACACAAATGGAAAAAACGATGCGCTTAAATAATTCTTCTAAATCCTGATTTGCATTTGCTCCCTTCCGAATAATGAATTCTGCTAATTCCAAATAACTGACACCATCTTGAAAACTAACGCCATCCGAATATCCTAACAATGTCATAGCTGATGCAAAATGTACGCGCTTTCCGTTAGCCCTCCTGTCAAAACGCTTCGTTAGAAAAGTATGATATTTACCAAAAAATGGTTTAGTCATTGCTTGAGCGACATTCAATCCTGCCATTTGCGCTAATTCATTCACAATCATTTCCCAAGCGCCAACGTCATATTTATCTTCTTTGCTTGGAAACTTGGCAATCCACAATGAACCATCTATGTTTCTGACGCCTGCTTTAGGGCGTGCGCCACCTAATGAAGAACCGGGAGCAAGTAGCATATTTAGCCATTTCAATTGTTCCACGTCATCCTCAAGTAATTCATTTTCCAATTGATAACTTGCCTGTTCAAGTTCTCGAATGGAAGTCCATGGCGGAGTAGCAAAACTTCGGTTATCGTTCAAAAAAGCGCTCGATTTGATTTCTTTAAATCGTAAAGCGCCCGTTCGTTGTTCATCGAAAACACCAAGCAAATAATCCGATTCATTCAGATTCCTGCGCGGACGATTTTCCATACGTGCCAAAATGGATTCGCGTCTATCCATTAATACACGTCCCCAACGATCGGGAGATGAATCCAAAAATACGCCGAAATTGTTTTTTTCATCACGTAAATATTGAATGCCCTTATAAAGTCCCAAGTCCGGATCAATTTCTTGTACAAAAGAAAATTGCAGCCAACTTTTATCATACTCAAATGAAAAGATTTCCTTGCCTCGAGAATAAGTAGAAAACAGTGTCCCGATAAATTGTGGAGTTTCCAGTCCTTCCCAATCAGCATAGACCAATATTTCTTTGCTGTTATTCATTTTTAATTATTTTCTTTTTCGGGGCACGTTTTTTCACCAATATTTCAGCATCCTGCAATTTTCGTCCAAGCGCATCATCGGCAGCCATAATGGAAAGATTTTTTTCCAAACCCAATACAAACAACACTTGAGCATAATAGCCCATGGATACATTCGGCAAGCCTTTTTCAATCTGCCAAAGCGTGGAACGCGAAATGCCCGCCCGCCCGGCAACCTGTTCTGCGCTTAGCTTTCGCCGAAGCCTTGCTAATTTAATATCTTCACCTAATGCTTCCAGAATTTTTGTCAGACGAGGGAGTAAAGTATATTTTGTCCGATTCATAATGTTTAATATTGCGTACAAAGATAATGATTTTGTTTGAAATATCAAACATCACTTTCCAATGCAAAACTTCTTAAAAATATTCCCCAAAACTTCATCCGTAGTTATTTCGCCTGTAATTTCACCGAGGTAGTGCATACACTCGCGAATGTCCTGTGCAATGAAGTCGCCGGAAAGCTTGGTCTGCAAGCCGTTTTTTACACGTTCGATCGATTCTACGGCTTTGGTCAGGGCTTCGTAATGGCGCAGGTTGGTGACAATCACATCGTCGGCGTTTACTTCGGGAAGATTGGCGGCTTTTAACAGGGCTTTTTCTAATTTTTCGGTGTTCTTTTTGTACTTGGCTGATAAATAGATGCGTTCTGCGGGAACGTGCGGTAAAAATTCTTCTTCAAGTATCTGCTGTTCTTCCTGACTGATTTTATCAATTTTGTTGAAGACAATTATCAATTTTTTATTTTGGGTTTTCGGTACGATTATATCGGCAATGTATTCGATTTCAGCATTAAAATGCGTCGTATCAATCATCCATATAATAATGGATGCCTGATCGATTTTTGTGAATGTGCGATTAATGCCTATTTGCTCCACTTCGTCATTGGTGTTCCGGATGCCTGCTGTGTCGATGAACCGGAAGGCTATCCCATGAATGTTGATAACGTCTTCGATTGCATCGCGAGTAGTGCCGTGAATTTCGGAAACAATGGCTTTGTCTTCATTAAGCAATAGATTAAGCAATGTTGATTTTCCCGCATTTGTTTCGCCGACAATAACCACCGGAACGCCGTTTTTCAGGACATTTCCGACTCTGAAGGAATTCGCTAAACGTGCAATTATTACTTGAATATCATCTGCTAACCGGTTCAGTTGGTCACGATCGGCAAATTCTACGTCTTCTTCCCCGAAGTCTAATTCCAATTCAAGCAGAGAAACAAATTGCAGCAGTTGCGACCGGAGATTATGCAATTCATTACTGAATCCTCCTCGCATTTGGTTTATCGCCAAACGGTGGGAAGCCTTCGATGCGGAGGCGATTACGTCTGCAACAGCTTCGGCTTGCGACAAATCCATTTTCCCGTTCAGGAAAGCGCGTTGGGTAAATTCGCCCGGCTTTGCCAATCGGCAACCTTTTTCTATTAACAGTTTTAGTATTTCTTGTTGAATGTAAGTTGAGCCATGACAGGATATTTCAACTGTATCTTCTCCGGTAAAAGAATGAGGCGAGCGAAAAACGCCTACGATAACTTCATCCAAGAGTTCATCACCATTCATTATTTTCCCAAAACTCAAAGTGTAAGCCGGCTGGTTTGTCACAGGAACAGTATTGTTCGGTTGAAAGATTTTGTCTGTAATAGCAAGAGCCTCGTTCCCGGAAATGCGGATGATTGCAATTCCTCCTATTCCCGAAGCGGTGGACAAAGCACAAATTGTAGTTTCACGTTCCATATTCTTTATTTTTTATTCAGATTAAAAACCAATCACTTTTAACAAAGGTTTCCAATGCAATCTCAGGATTGCTTTGCTGACCCCTTTAGGTATATATATACTGCCTATCGTGCAGAGAAAACAAATTATCAAATAAGTATACAGATTCTCGGATTTAGTATGTATTTGTAATATTACCACTTGTAAAAATGTACCAAAGAGATAAATCTGATAATAATAATCTCTGAAACTTGAAAATAAATTCGGTATTTTTTCCGAGCAGAATAAGGCAAAGCAGATTGAAATCCCAATGCCCGTAAAGAAATGCAACAAATTATGGTAATCAAAAAAGAGGGATAGGATGAAAAAAGCGAATAAGCCCAATCCGACGGCTTTACTTTTTAAATAATTCTGCCATTGAAACTTGGCAAAAAGTATTCCAACATAAAAAAAAAGTAAATAAGAGGCTACTGTTGATAAATCCAGCAAACGAATATTTTTCGGAAAAAACAAATTAAGTCCCAAACAAATAAATACGGTACTCAACAGTAAGTATTTATTTTTAAGTGAATATTTCAATAAAGGATATAAAAGGAAAAAAATCAAAAGGACGTTCAGAAACCAGAGCGACATCCATGGATTGGTTTTTGGGTATAAAAAAAGGTTTAATACCGTTGAGAATGTGAACTCTACCGGATGTTGAACGTAAGGATTAAAAATGACTTTCAGAGAAAATATGACAAATGTTATAAAAAGATAAGGATAAATGATACGGGGTATCCTCTCTTGAAGAATGTCTCGAAAGGAACTGTTTTTCTGTATTTTAGTATAATAAAGAAGAAACCCTGAAATAAAAAAAAACAAAACCATGCGGAAGTTAATAATATTATTGATTTGATGAATGATGCTCCCCAATTCCTTCGGCGCTTTTATTTCAGGAAAACTATGATAGATGACAACCAACATGACCACCCAACCTCTTAATATAGAGAGCCAATTGATTTGCATTTAATAGTATTATAATCGATCTAATACTTTAGTAATCAATCCGTCGAAAGATTTATTATAATCAGTATTCATTCCGCCGGAATAGCGACCGGCGACGACTAAGCAAATGGTCAGCGCTTTATGTCCCATGAGACCGGCTAAACCGGAAAGCGCAGCGCTCTCCATCTCGTAGTTCGCAATCTTTAATCCTTTGTATTCAAACGATTCAATGCGGTTGTTCAAATCTTGTTGATTCAATCCCAAGCGGACATGTCGTCCCTGTGGACCATAAAACCCGTTTGCGGAAATCGTTATCCCTTTTACCATGCCATGACCGACACGATTGATCAGTTCTTCATCGGCAGATACAAAATAGGGCTTTGCTAATAAATTGTTCCACATCGTATGTTTAATAAACTGTTGTGACAGCTCTTCATTAGAGATAGCTACTCCCCCGTCGTAGAAAAAAATCAAACCGTCCATTCCCATAGATATTTCCGACACGACATACGATCCTATCGGACAAAATGGTTGCAAACCACCGCAGGTTCCAATCCGTACCAGCGTGAGTTGTCGAAAATCTTTTTTCACTTCGCGCGTCAGCAAATTAATATTTGCTAAAGCATCCAATTCGGTCATGACAATATCAATGTTGTCGCATCCGATTCCATGCGATAAGGCTGTAATCCGTTTGCCTTTGTACATTCCGGTTATCGTACGGAATTCCCTGCTTTGTTTGTCAAATTCAATGCTGTCGAAGTAAGCGGCGACGATGGGAACCCGTTCCGGGTCGCCCATCATCACGACTTTATCCGATAACTGTTCCGGTTTCAGATGTAAATGGAAAATAGATCCGTCTGAATTGATCGGAAGTTGATCCGGTGGGATTGTTCTCATTTTATCGGTTTATCCGACGCTTTCGCTGAAGGTTTTGAAATACTTTCCCTCATGTCTGTATCGGCTTGGATATTTTTCATTTTGTAATAATCCATAATTCCAAGATTACCATCATGAAAAGCTTCTGCAATGGCAATCGGCACTTTGGCTTCTGCTTCGATTACTTTGGCGCGAGCTTCCTGTGCTTTGGCTTTCATTTCCTGTTCGAGCGCAACTGCCATTGCACGACGTTCTTCGGCTTTCGCCTGCGCGATGTTTTTATCGGCCTGCGCCTGATCCATTTGCAATACGGCTCCGATGTTCTTACCGATGTCGATGTCGGCAATGTCGATAGAAAGAATTTCAAAAGCTGTTCCTGCATCCAAGCCTTTCTTTAATACTACTTTAGAAATAGTATCCGGATTCTCGAGTACTTCTTTATGCGTCTCCGCTGCGCCGATTGAAGAAATGATACCTTCTCCAACTCTGGCAATTACAGTTTCTTCGCCTGCGCCGCCTACTAATTGCTTTATGTTTGCGCGAACGGTAATACGCGCTTTCACCAACAGTTGAATACCGTTTTTTGCTACGGCTGCAATCGGAGGGGTGTCAATCACTTTCGGATTTACCGACATTTGAACGGCTTGAAATACGTCGCGACCGGCCAAGTCGATGGCCGTCGCCATTTGAAATCCTAAATCAATGTTTGCTTTCGCTGCGGAAACCAATGCATGTACCACCCGCTCCACATGACCACCGGCCAGATAATGCGCTTCCAACTGATCGCGATAAATGTTTTGCAAACCTGCTTTGTGCGCCTCGATCATGGCATTGACAATGATTGGGGGCGGCACTTTCCTCAACCGCATCAGAAAGAGTTGGATTAAAGAAATATGTACACCCGATGCTTTCGCATTAATCCATAAGATAAAAGGTACATAATAAAAAAAGATTGACAACAGCATGATACCTGCTGCAATCAATACAAACCACAAAATTGCTCCCTGTTCCATAATATTCATTGAGTTAATTGTTAATTATTTTATTTGATTGTTGTTACCAGCAATTGAGTTGGGAAGACTTTAATGACTGTTACAGACGTATTTTCCTCAATATATTCCCCTAATGATTTTGCTTCCATCGTGATATTGTTCACGCGGACCTTTCCCATCGGATTTAAACGCGAAACAGTAATTCCTGTATCACCTTCGGAAATATCCAATGATTCTTTTTCTGCTACCGTTGAACTTATTTTTGTTTTCAACGCAATGCTGTCTAACGCCTTGGATTTAATCAGATAAACAAAAATAATGCCGAAAACGACGGCGTATGTGATCAATGTGATGATTCCACCGGTTGCACCTAAGGAGCGAAACGCATATAAAACTCCGCCGATTGAAAACACAGCTCCACCAATTCCGGTTATTGTTAAACCGGGAATAAGGAAAATTTCTGCCAGAATCAACGCTATCCCAATAAGACAAAGTACAATGACAATCAGTATATCCATAGTATTAATTAATATTTAATTCGTAAAAATTTAATTTCCGTATTTCGTGTTTCAACCAATAATTTTCTGTGCATTTGAAACAGTGTTTCAAGTTGCTTTTCGTTTGCAGATATTGAAGATCGGAGCGATTGCTTTTGAGCGCCGGTGCCTTCAGCATAAGCCTTTCGTTGAGTATCCAATTGATTCTCAAGCGCTCGGAGTTTTTCTTCCAAATCTTTCCATTGAAGATACGATTTTTTTGCCGCATCACTTTCAAAATCCGATAAAGTATAATAAACAAGGTTATCGTTGATGATAAAAGTAAAATCCTTTTTCAGCTTATTTTGTTTTTTTGTCATATCGGCTTTAGTTTTTTCCAATTGACTCTGATAATTAACATTCGGGATCCATGTATCCCGAATCGACGTAATCTTTGCCCGATCGATTAACATTTGTTCATCGTCGCTTTCAATCGGCTTTACTTCGTTGTTGGGAAGAAAAGTATAAATTACGACTTTATCTTCCGGTTGGAAACGGTCGGTAGCAAAATAGCCGATGCCGTTCACTTCATCGAGGACCATCATATAATCGTTGAAAATCGAATTAAAAGGCATTCCCAACTGATTAGGTGCTAAGTAAGTATCATTGCTCAAATTGTAGCGGCTGACAAACAGATCGTATCCTCCCATTGAACCATTACCGGTAGAAGCATAATAAATAGTTAATCCATCCGGCATTACAAATGGGTAATTATCATCCGTAGCGCTGTCGGTAGGAAGATTCAATGGCTTTTCTTCCGACCAGCGGTCTTGAATTTTAAGTTGGGAATAGAGGCGGAAAAAACCGTTAGCCTCTTTTTTACCGAAGTAACGACGATCTTTCAATTGATTCTCATAAATGACTGAAGCGGTGGTTTGTACAAGTGAACCTGTCTCTTCGCCCACGACATACGCTTTTAAAAAATCATTTTTATTCACAATCATGCTGTCGATAATTTGAATATCTTCACAGCGTAAAACCATTCGCGCCATTTTTTCCGTTTGCTTTAGCAGCGGTTTGATAGAATCTGCCGACTGCGTTTGCGGCTTTTTAGCTTTTGTAAAAACATCCATCTGCATCTTGTAGGCTTGAGCCGCTTTACTGAATTGATAGTTTTGATAATAAATAGCGGCAGCTTCCCCGTATTTTTTCTTGGAAAACAAAAGGTCGGCATCCTCAAGCGATTGAGCCTGAAGATTCGCAACGAAAGAGAATATCAGAGTACAAATGAACAAAATTCGTTTCATTCCTTTTTATTATGGATTAAACGTTTCAAAGGTAGTGATTTTTTTTATAATGTTGCAGAAGTTAAAATAAAAACTTAAAAATTGTACACCCGACAATTAAGCCCTGTACAGCGATGCGCATCAGACCCCTCTTGCCCTGCGCATCTTAACCCATCTACTCTGCGTGCCCCGGCTTTCCTGCCCTGCACATCTTAACCTTTCTACCCTGCGCAGAGTAAAGGCTTTACCCTACGCATCGCGGAAGGGTTGAGATGCCGAGGGTAAACGGGTTGAGATGCGCATCGCGGCAGGTTATTCATATACAGCCTGTTTAGACTGTGCATCCTACTAATGCGGTAGCCTACAAGGAGGCTAAGCGGTAGCCTACAAGGAGGCCGGAGGGTAGCCTACAAGGAGGCTGGGCAGTAGCCTACAAGGAGGCCGGAGGGTAGCCTACAAGGAGGCTGCAATCGGTTTATTTATAATGGGTTTCGGAGGCGCTTTTTTTAACTCATAACTTATATTGTTGATTGTTTAGCGCAATCAACTCGTAATGAAGATACTGATTCCTAATTCCTAATTCCTAATTCCTAATTCCTAATTCCTAATTCCTAATTCTCAATTCTCAACTCTCAATTCTTATAATTATACTTATACTCCTCCAACACCAGTCCCGCTTGCGTCACCTTATTCAATCGTCCGAACGAATCGTAGTCGTAGTTCGTCACCACGCCTCGCGGATCGGTCATCGTCAGTATTCCCGTTAAGGGTTTGTAGGTATAGGTGGTGACAAGGGCTTGGGGTAAATTCGTTCGCAAATTATTGATGGTTGTCATATCCGCTGTCGGATCTGCTTTGGCTGCTAAAGTTTCTACTTGAGTATCCGAGTAATTGCCTAAAGCTGCTTTTACATCTGTGTAAGTGGCGCCTTCGATCTTGGCGATGGGATATTGGTAGTTGTAGGACCAGAGGTAAACCACGGGATCTGCTCCATATTTGGAAATGTATTGAAGATTTCCATATTTATCATAGTTATGAAAAGTATATTCCGTTTCTTTGGCGTTTGTTACTCGTTTTATTGTCGTGCAGGAAGGCGCTATCAACGGGTTTGAATTCGAATTTGACCAAGAGAAATAAACAGTTTCATTTTCCTGCAAAAACTTATTGTCGATTGAATCGGTTGTAACAATAACCTGAGAAAGCATATTCCGATTAACCATTGAAGTGTATGGAGCAACAGTCATATCATTGGGATATTTAAAACTCTTTTTCAAGGTGGTACCGTTGCTATTCGTTTGATAGGTAGCAGATACTTCGTATTGTTTATCCAAATTATTATAGAAGTGAGTTGTTAATTTTTCGACAGAATTTCCATTCATATAACTTGTTTCTTTCACTTGAGTGAGTTTGATCAATCCGGTTTCTGCAACTATATCGGTATATTGAAATCCACCATCCGCATTAGAGAAGCAAACGGTTCCACAGACTGTCTTGTTTGCTGATTTATAATTAGCAAAGGACTTAAAACCGACAACGCTTATCTGTTTTTTAAATGTCGTATAGCTATAATCGGTACGATTGATCAGGGTGAATATCCCATTTTTTTTATCATATATGTCTACCCTTGTGGGGTAGCCCCTTGTCCAGCTTCTTTCAATATATTGATAATCGAACCGGGGAATAAATATTCTCTGCGACGAGGTAAAATTCGGCATGTAAGGCAAGACGCTTTTTTGATCAATAAGCATATACTCTACATCGTTTGAAGAATAAAGGTATGAATATTCCGTCTTTCCGTTACTGTTTTCCGGAGTTCCTTCAAATTCCATGACTTTCGGGTAAAATACGGACGATCCTCCACTGTGAGATAAAGGTAAATGAGGCATGGAGAAATAATAATCATAAAACTTTATTCCTTCTGTGCAAGAATAAGAACCGGAAGGAGCTACCTGAAATGCTTCTGCCTGAGTATAAGATGCTCCCTGTACTCTTTGCCATCCGGTTATGTTTCCGGTACCGTTCTCATATTGATAGCTGCGTACGACCGGATCAGGGGTTTGCAAGGAATATGATTTTACGGATTTGATTCTAAGTCCTCCGGCGCTTTCTCCTGTTACATATTTGTTTCCTTCATATTCAAATTCTGTATATCCTCCGGTTGGATAAGTTATCTTTTTCAAGATACATGCTTGGGCATAAGTCGGATTTACGGAACGATCGGCTTGCGATTGAGGCAGCGTATAGTTCTGTACCGATTTGTAAATAAAAAGATTTTTATTAGTCGTCACTCCATTGTAATAACCCCACTCATCCTGACCAAAATAGGGATAAACATTGGCAATCTGATAGGGGTCTTGGTACATACTGTAATTGAAATAAGGCGGAAGCGATACGGATGTATTATAATCAAACCGATAACTACCAACAGCCGAATTATTGGAATCCTGCAGTGTGACTTTATCCAATTTCAATCTGGAATTATAATGCGATGCATAACTACTCCCTCCGCTTGTCCCGCCTCCTCCGGCAGAAGTAAAATAACTATGCTCCAAAGAAAAGGATTTGATATTTCCGGCAGTCAGGTTATTTTTTACTCTGATACCGGTCAACCTGTTTTTACGTCGATCGGCCCGGTCTCCCGTATAATCAAAAGCAATCGTTTCAAAAATGCTATTTCCTACGGGGAGCGTAATCGATTTAATCAGCAAAGTATTATTTGTGGGATAATAAGGAGCTTCGGTTATTAAACCACTCCAATCCATTGAAATATCCGGTGGAATTTGAGCCATGTTGAATTTCAGCCAGAAATTAGGATAGTTTTCCCCGTATGAAGTATTATCTTCCATATATTCAAAATCAATTTCCTTGTTATCAGGGGTTTTTATATAACTTAAATACCAACTTGAAGTATAAGGAACCCAACCTGAATTTACATTATATACACTTGTTTCTTTTGCAGAAAAATAATAAATGGTTCCATCGTTTCCGGTTATTTTAAAATTATTAGCGCCATCCTCGTATTCAATCCGATTGTTAGTTAACGGCACTTGAATTAGGTTGCCATTAATATCATACCTGAAACTTCCCGACAAACCGCAAAAATTGTAGTAAAAAACATCCGTTTCCGTATCACCGGCTCCATTTACTTCATTGTTCCAGATAGTGTAGAGGTAGTCTATTTTACTATCGCTATTTGCCGAAAAATTGTTAAGAACCCATTGGGTATCATGGATGGGAGCGTTGCCCGGTTGATCCGGCAGCCCATCCACCACGCGGGTAATAACGCCTCCTGCATTAAGTACCCAACCCAAACCGACAGGTGTAGGAATTTCATCTACTTTTATGCCAGAAGCATGATAAGATAATGAAATTGGCAAACTAAACATAGGCAGTTGGATGGTGTGAATGGGAATATCGATTTGCACCAGACCATTATATAAACTAACCGGATATTGTCCGTATTTGCCTAAAGCTGCTGCATCCGACGAAGGAGGAAGGATCTGAGGGAAAGGAGTACCACTGTAAACTTTCCAAGAGAGAAGATTACATAGAAATAGAACAATAATAAAAAACAATTTTGTTTTCATAACTGTATTTTTTTTGTTATTAATAATTTATAGACCGGCTATCACATTTGAAAACAATCTATTTGATAGGAATATTTTTTTAAGTCGAACTTTATTTTCACAAGCTCTTCCAACCTTTTGATATGACTTTTTTTAATCTTATAGGTCTTATACAATAGCGGGTCACTTTCGGGAGGCTGAATGATTTCATAAAGTTTATATAAATCAATAGAGTTGATATTGCATTCGTTGATAAGTTTATCATTTTTTTTATCGACGATGAGAATTACTCGCTCTGTATTCATACGTTGATATTTTATTTTTTAGATAACGAGGGCTGAAAACAGATTTTTTAATCTGCTTTATTTTTGATTTAAAATATTGCTACATAATTAATTGAATGATTAATTCAATTGGCGGGATAACGCTTGTTTCCGACCGGATGCAGACAGAATATATGTCAAGCGCTATGACGAGTTAATTCTTTTCCATTTTTCCATTTTTCGTTTATCATTTTTTAGTTGCTCTTTAATTCTTTATTATCTTACATTTTGCCAAACGTAGGTAGAGAAGCCTACGCTAAACGAGAATTTTGTGTTTAATTGTTTCGTGGAAATCGAAACATAAAATTGCCGCTATTTTGTATGAAGAACTTTTAGTATTTGCCCTGTTTGCTTACTTATTTCAATATAAGCAACTCCACCTTTGTCATATTCCTTTGGTAACGAGCCTTCTATAATCCAAACATTTTTTTCTAAATTTATAGAAAATGGTTTTTCACTTTCAATCGTTTCCTTTCCATAAATTTGAGATAAAATAACTTCTGCAATTTGAAAAGCAATTTTCTCATTTGGAACAAATCCATCTTCCGATATAAAACCTTTATATTCGGAATAGTCGTTTAATAACAATTTTTCATTTATAACATAATCAGTTTGTTGAGTATGTTTTCCTTCAACAGTATTATTGTCCTTTTTTACATTACAACTTGTTGATATAATGACAAATAATAATATTGTTAACAAAATTAGAGTTATATTTTTTTTCATACATATAAAATATTTACTGATCAATTGTTCTTTGACCTCCATAGGTACCCCCGCTCGGCGTAGGCTCTGCCTGCGTCGAGTTAAAAACAAGCCTCCTGGCTTGTCAATTAACCACTTAACTCTATTTTCTTCATGACTTTTCATATTTATATTATTCTTTCGTTCATTTCTTTATTTATTCATTTACTTACAAAACTTTGTTTTGTGGCAAGCGTGGACGCTTGCTTCTATCTCGACGCAGGCGGAGCCTACGCCGAGCAGGGGGGATAGTTTTTATAAAAGAAAAATCCATCGATGCTTGTATATAGAAATACTAAACGGCTGTTCGTCATCTTCACCGCGATAATCTACCAAGATATGTGTCACTAAAAAAGTATTGAATTTTATTTCTTCACTTGCCTTTCCGTTTATTTTAACCACAGCCGTATGGTTCTTTAGTGATGTTTTTAAAACAACATCTTTATACCAACCAGTAAGTTTACCTTCTGCTACTTTTTCCCCATCTAAATAGATTTCAAAAGAAGGTATAGGCAAATCCGAACTTCGTCCATAAGAAATAAGAAAAGATAAATTTCCACCCATATCAACTCTGTCATATATTTGCTGTGAAATCAACAGTATGAAAAACACAGAAATCACAACTAAAAATATTCTTTTTGCTTTTTTCATAATTTGATATGTTAGTATCTAACGTAAGGAGCAGCATAACCTCTATACGGCATTTTCTTTCCATTAACCATTTGATGATCAACATTCAGTCCTCGATTCAGAGCGCCATTCCGATAGCTTCCAATAATGTTCATAAATTGTGAATTGTTAATTTTTGTACTCCACATGGTTAATATATTGCTTGGTCCTTCCTGCATTAAACCCCGTTCGACGTTGACTCTGTCTATGTCGAGTTAAAAACAAGCCTCCTGGCTTGTCAATTAACCACTTAACTCTATTTTCTTCATGACTTTTCATTTTTATATTATTCTTTCGTTCATATCTTTATTTATTCATTTACTTACAAAACTTTGT
>Ga0209629_10000623_pt1 | contig 19924 bp, 22 predicted proteins | sample TergutCu122P5_FD_187286 | JGI IMG/M metagenome (GOLD analysis project Ga0209629, IMG submission 187286) | Cubitermes ugandensis P5 segment gut microbial communities from Kakamega Forest, Kenya - Cu122 P5 (SPAdes) (version 2) | ecosystem: Host-associated > Arthropoda: Insects > Digestive system...
AAATTGAGCCGCAAAATTTGCTATAAAATCATTTAATTCCATTATTTTTTTATTATTGATTAATTAATTTCTGCAAAGTGTATCATTATTTACTTTGTTGCTGTCATTGCGTGTCAAGATGCGCAATAACACTTCGGTATTTTAAACCTGCTTTCTGTAAGCAGGATTTCTTTTTTTGTGAATAATATTGATTATTCTAATAAAATTTCCTTGAACAGAATATGTTACAATATATGGATAATTTTTAAAAATAATATTGCGGTATTCTTTTGTATCGTTGCTTTCCAGAAATCTGTTTTTGGAATTAATTTTTGGGAAAAACTTTAACAACTCTATTTGTTTTATTACCTCACAATAAAATTCAACCATAACCTTACCACCCCATTCTTTTAAAGTATAGGAAAGTATTTTTTGAAGGTTATTTTGGAATCTTACTGTTTGCGAAACAGTAAATTCACCGCTATTTATAGATTTCGGGTCATCCATTGATGCATATTCGTTTTAAACTGTTCGTAAGAAATATCGCCGGAACGCTCTGCTGCATACATTTCGTTGCGGTAATCATCAAGGGTAACTTTTACATCCGACGGACTAACCCAATCTATTTCTTTTTTTTCAACAGAAATCTTGTCTTTTACTAAAGTGTCCATAATGCTTTTTTTTTGTTTTGCAAAGATACAGTTTTTTCCCGTAATCTGAAGAATACGGTTAATAATGTATCGTCCCTGCGTGACTTTTAATTCTCAATTTTAACCTTATTTTTTTATATTTTTATTTTTCCAATTTTTTTTGCAGGATTTCCGCGTACCAAAGTTTTTGGTTCCACATCATCATTCACAACCGAGCCGGCTGCCACAATAGAATATTCGCCAACGGTTACGCCCGGATTTATTATTGAACCCACAGCAACAATCGCGCCTTTTTTAATTACAATCGGCTCAACGCGCGCCTGCAACACGCACCTGAAATGCTGATACGGATTAAAATGCGCAATCAACATCGAACCGGCATTGACAGAGGCAAATTCCTCAATATAAATATATTCAGGATACATATTATCAATAAAAACGCCAGTCCCGATATAAACATTTTTAGCAATATTTACGCCTTTCCAGCGGTTAAGCGTTACTCTAATTTTACAGGAAGGCGCAAAATAGGCAAGCAAAAATAATAAATAATTTTTCAAACGCACAAAAACATAGAAAAAAGATTTTTTATCCTTTTTTTCGCCGCCGTATGGAATTTTTTTCCCTTCCCGTATGATAAATTTTTCTGATTTCATTTAAAAATAATTTCTTGAAAAAATATTTATTTTATTGCTAATATATTGATTTATAACAATCTTGGAATTTTGAAATCTTTAAATCTTGAAATATGACTACGGCATTCGTCTTAAAATTATTTTTCTTAAAATAAATTCTAAAACAATTAAAATCAAAGCAATAGCAGCAAAAATATGAAAAATTTCGGTATGTTTGCTAAAATTCTGAACTCGGAATTTTGTTTTTTCTAATTCGTCAATTTCTTTGTAAATACTTTTGAGTTTGGCGTTGTTTGTTGCGTGAAAATACAGTCCGTCGGTTGTGGCGGCGATATTTTTCAAAGTTTCCTCGTCAAATTCGGATTCCATCTGAAAAGTGCGCATACCTGCGGGCGTTGGCAGGCGTAAATTTACCGTTCCAAAAGTTCCAACGCCGATTGTGTAAACTCTTATGTCAAAGGTTTTTGCAAGTTCGGCGGCGGTGGCAGGCGCAATGTCGCCGCGATTGTTCGAGCCGTCGGTCAGCAAAATAATTACTTTTGATTTCGCTTTTCCCTCTTTGATGCGACTCACAGCGTTTGCAAGCCCCAAACCGATAGCCGTTCCGTCTTCAATCATTCCGTAATTTACTGAATTTAAGAGATTTATAAGAACAGCGTGGTCGGTGGTCATCGGGCATTGTGTAAAACTTTCGCTGGCAAAAACCACCAACCCGATATTATCATTTGGGCGCGAAGTTATAAAGTCAATCGCCACCGATTTTGCCGCTTCCAGACGGTTTGGTTTAAGATCTTCGCCGAGCATCGTACTCGAAATATCCATCGCAATCATAATGTCAATCCCTTCGGCATCGCGCGAATTCCAAGTGTTTGAAAGTTGCGGGCGAGCAATGGCAAAAACAAGTGCCGCTATTGCTAAACATCTGAAAATGAATGGAATAGACATTATTTTTATTCTTGCCGATTTTGGAAATTTGTCCAATCCGCGCAAAGACGAAATCTGCATACTTGCGTCCGATTTTCGCATTTTCCAAAAGTACAAAAACACGAGCGGCACAAGCAGCAGCAACAAAAACAAATATCCCGGATTATGAAAAGTCATATTTTATCTCAAAAAATTCTAAAGTTGTCATTGCGGGCTTGACCCGCAATGGCTTTTTTGTTTTATTTTTTTTCTTCCGTTTCTTGCTCGACAGCAACTATTTTCGGCGTATTTTTTACAAAAGAATAAGCCATTTGCAAAGCACGCTCATTTTCGGTTGAAGTCGGTTCATATTTTGCAAATTTTACCAAATCGGCAGTGCGCAGAAGTTCGCTTAACTCGTTGAAAATGTTTGGATTATCTGTTTTTAGTTCTACAAGATTTTCCAAAATTTCGTCAGAGGTCATTTCCATTGAATTTATCTCAAAACGGCTCGCAATATACTGACGCACAACTTCTGTAACTCGCGTATGATATTGTTTTACCTGTCCTTTTTGCCATAATTTTTCATCACGGATTTTATCTAATTGCCTGATAGCCAGCACATCAGCCGGAATTGGAACAGGCGGACGGCGCAAAGTTATAACTTTTTTATTCAAAACAATTTTTACAAAAATAAAAATCAAAGCCACCAAAATCCCGATAATCAGCAGTACCAACAGCGCAATTTTGAAAAAATAAGCCCAATCAAACGGCGGATTCATAACCGTTTTTATGTCCGCAAAAGTGCTGGTAACTGTGTCAATCTGAAACGGCTGAATAACTTTTATCGAAACCGAATTTGAAAAAACCGTGTCGCTACCATCAACAAAGGGCAATTCAGGCACGGTATAAACCCCTTCGTCAAAAGCAGTTACAACGTACCGCTGGCGAACGGAAATCAGCCCGTCGTCCGCTTTTAGAGTATCAATTTTCGGCAAACCGACAATTTCTAATTTGCCGGGCAAAGTATCTGAAAATAAAGGCGTTAGCACACGAACTTTCGGCATCTGGTCGATTTGAAAAGTCAGCACAGTTTGTTGCCCGATAACCATAGCAGCCGAGTCGAGAGTGGCACGAACCGAAATTTTTTGAGCATTTGCATTTATCGCTAAAATGCTTAAAATCAATAATATGTAAAAACTTTTTTGTTTCAAAATTTCAAATTTCAAAATTTCAAAATTATTTATTAGCACACAGATAACACAGATTTTACAGATTTACACAGATTTATTTTTCTAAATTATATATTATTATTTTATGTCTTTTAATTTTTAACTTTTAACTTTTAGTTTTTAATTGTCTTGTGTCTAAATTTATTTTCTAAACTTAAAAAGTTGTATTAATTTTTTAACATAATCGTCGGAAGTTGCAATCGAAACGCTATCCACACCCGAACGTGTAAATGCCTTTTGATTAGCAAGTTGCGTTTCGCCCCACGAATATTTGTACATTTTCCGCACTTTATTATCCGCCGTATCAATGTAAATCCGCTGACCTGTTTCAGCATCTTTGAGTTTCAAAATTCCAACGTTTGGCAGTTCCGTTTCACGAATATCATACACCTGAATGGCGGCAATATCGTGTTTTTTGCTCGAAATTGTGAGTTCCTGCTCAAAATTTTCGTCCATAAAATCGGAAATAACAAAAGCGGTGGAACTTTTTTTAATTGCATTTGTAAAATATTTTAACGCCTCGCCAATATTGGTTTTGCGGTTATACGGCTGAAAATCAATAAGTTCACGGATAATATGCAAAACGTGTTTTCGTCCTTTTTGCGGCGGAATAAATTTTTCTATTTTATCGGAAAAGAAAATCACGCCAATTTTATCGTTATTTTGAATAGTAGAAAACGCCAGTACAGCAGCAATTTCGGTAATCATATCTTTTTTTGTCTGGCGGACGGTTCCAAAATCGCGACTACCCGAAACGTCAATCAGCAACATAACCGTCAGTTCGCGCTCTTCCTCAAAAATTTTAACAAACGGATGCCCGAACCGCGCGGTAACATTCCAGTCAATCGTACGCACATCGTCGCCATACTGATATTCGCGCACTTCCGAAAAAGTCATACCGCGCCCCTTGAACGCCGAATGGTACTCGCCCGCAAAGATATTTTGCGAAAGCCCACGCGTCTTAATCTCAATTTTGCGTACCTTTTTTAATATTTCGGAAGTTTCCATTTTTTATAATTCAAAAATTTCAGGTTCCAATTTTACTAAAACTTTAAAAATTTCACGAACGAACTTTCGTAGTCGCTCAAAAATCCCGTGCGAGATTGTTTCTTGTGCTATTCTGTTATCAATATTCTTGTTTATTAAACGAAGTTGCTCCCATTGACCAATATGTCCTTCACCTGAATAATCATTCATATCAGGCACAATTTCTGCTAATATTTCTTCTGCCTGCTGAACTAATCTTTGTAATTCAACATCAACTTTGTAATGACACGTTTCTTTGATTCTTTCTAACCGAAATTTATCAAATTCCCAAGCTTGCTTTTCGTTTATATTCATTATACTTTTTTTATTAACTCAAAATTTTTCTGTAATACATTAGATATTTATACTGTCATTTAGAGTCTGTTTAAATTTAACAAAAATTACGTTTTGTCATTGCGGGCTTGACCCGCAATCTGATATGTTCTAAAACGTTATTATTTAATAAGTTATATTACAGTTACTTTATAAAATCTTGACAATTTTTCTCACTATTCATTGTTTGAGATTGCGGGTCAAGCCCGCAATGACAGTTGGTACTCAATTTGATAATATTTTTTCAAAATAAAATTTAAACAGATTCTCAATTTCTTAAAATTTTATTATAATTGATTTAATTCTCTATTAATCATTAATTTAATTTCTTTTTCACTTTTTGTTTTTATCTTTTATCTTGCTTAAAATCAGCCGATTATGTCCCCAAGGCAAAACTGCCACAACCTGTGGCGGAATTTTAAAATCATCGGTGTAGAACTCATACAATCGTTTCATATCCAATAAACTTCGAGGCGAAAAACCTTCTGTATCAGGAAATTCGCTTTTCAAATCAGCAGATAATTGTTCAACAACTCTACCACCATAACCTTTTTCTAATTTTTCAATGGAAAGACGTTTGCCGATATTCCAATAAAGTTGCGTTACAGACGCACTTAACCTGTTTGCAACAACAACACGTGTCATTTTTACTTCTGCAATTATTTCGCGAAGCATTGTGTTGTAATTATTTATAGAAATATCTTTTTCCACAATCATTAAATTCTCACAAATTGTATTATAGGAACTTCTAAAAAATAAAAAACTCTGCTGTCATTGCGGGCTTGACCCGCAATCTCAAACTTTGAATTATAATATAAATTATCATTATTTTCAATGAAACTTTTATTTGTTAAATAATAGCGTTTTAGAACGCTACAGATTGCGGGTCAAGCCCGCAATGACACTTCGGTTGTTTTGCGAAATTGAAACAATGTCCACTAAAAAAATGAATTATTAGATGTACCCTTATTTCAATTTTTTTAAAAAATTTATTCTAAAACATTTTGTCTTGTGTCTAACATCTATCAGCGAAGCGGTCTTTTGTCTTGTTTACGGCACCTCTACCGTATTCAAAATTTCTGTAATTATTTCTTCGGAAGTCAAATTATTTGCTTCTGCCTCGTAACTCAAACCGATACGATGGCGCATAACATCGTAGCACACAGCGCGAACATCTTCGGGAATCACGTAACCGCGCCGTTTGATAAAAGCCAAAGTACGCGCCGCCAAAGCAAGATTTATCGAGGCACGCGGCGACGAACCAAACGAAATCATATTTTTTAGAGAATCCAGCCCATAATCCTGCGGAAAGCGCGTAGCAAACACTAAATCAATAATATAACGTTGAATTTTTTCGTCAATATAAACCATTTTTACCACCTGCCGCGCATCAATAATATCTTTCGGGGCAACAACAGGCGTAACTTTTTGTGCTTCGCCGGCTGCAAGATGTTGAGCGATAATAAGTTTCTCTTCTTCTTTTTTAGGATAATCAATAACCACTTTTAGCATAAATCTATCCACCTGCGCCTCAGGAAGCGGATAAGTTCCTTCCTGCTCGATAGGATTTTGCGTTGCAAGGACGAGGAAAGGATTGTCGAGGGCAAAAGTTTTGTCGCCAATGGTAACCTGCCGTTCCTGCATCGCCTCAAGCAGCGCACTCTGAACTTTTGCCGGTGCGCGGTTTATTTCGTCAGCCAAAATCAGATTTGCAAAAATCGGTCCTTTGCGCACGCTGAATTTTTCATCTTTTTGGCTGTAAATAACCGTCCCGACAACGTCGGCAGGCAACAAATCGGGCGTAAATTGAATTCGGCTAAAATCTGCCTTAATCAAATCTGCCAATGTTTTGATAGCAAGGGTTTTAGCCAAGCCGGGAACGCCTTCGAGCAAAATATGTCCGTCGCTAAGCAAGCCGATAAGCAAACTCTCTACCAAATGTTTTTGCCCGACAATAACCCTGCCCATACCAATTGTCAGAGCATCTACAAACGCACTTTTCTTTTCAATCAATTCGTTAAGTGCCTGAATATCATTATTTTGTTCCATAAATTAAATTACAGATTAAAAATTTCGTGCTGCAAAGATAATGTTAAATTGCATTTCAACATACCGTATTTTTGTTTTTTTGTAATTTTTATATTCTGTTAAAAAAAGAAGTGGGGTTTATTTAATTTTCAAAAATTCATAAATTGACTGATAAAAACACCCTGTTGTTTTTGAAACTTAACAGGGTTAATTCTGGCGGATTATAAATCCTAACACTATCCCACTGCGAACAACATATACGCAGATACGGGGTACTTAAATAAATGGGTTAATAATTCTTAACCTGTTTTCTATTTTGAAAGTCCTCTGAATAGAGAATTTCGCAACCTGTTTCAAGAGATGAAGCAACTATAATGCTGTCAAATAATTGAAAATCATAACGCAACATCAAATCGTTTGCGTATTCTAATGTTTGGTAATTAACCGAATGAAATTCACAAATAGCCGTATCGCACAAGCAAATTTCCATACATTCCTGTTTGGTAAGTTTAAATAGGCGTTTTAGAACGTTCATATATTCCACAGCTACTTGCGAACATACCACAGGTGTAGCGTAAAGAATATCCTTTGCAATTTGAAATTTGCGGTTTTCTCGTTTATCTCGCATATAAACCAATACATTGGTATCAATGGCAATTTTTTTATTCATAATCATTTGCTTCATCGCGATTGAATTTAAAATTGCTTAAGTCCATTGAATACCGTCTGTTCATTTCTTCACATTTTTTTCTTTTTTCTGCAATTTCGTCGCTTAATAAGGCGGGTGGATTTGCTGCGTAAAGCATCTCATTTACAGGAAACGCAATAACCTCTATCTCTTGTCCGTACCAACTTTGCGGTATGGGAAGTGTCAGATTACCAACAGGGGACGCAAATATTTGTCTGTACATATTTTAAATTTAATATTTTCGCTGCAAAAATACAACTTTTTATTGAAAATACAATAAAACGTAACACGTTTTCCGAAAAACGTGTTACGTTGATTGTCGTTGTATCATTTTGTAGGGTCGCCGCACGCGACGACCCTACAGGTGTGGTCATTCTTTCACAAATTTCCTCGTTATCACACCGTTATCTGTTTGGATTTTTAGAAAATACACGCCTGAGGGCAAATTTGCCACATTTATTGATTTACCATTTAGCCATTGACCATTTACTATTTGCTTGCCTGTTAAATCCAAAATCTCTACATTTGTAATTCTCAATTCTCCATTTTCAATTCTTAATACATCTTTCACGGGGTTTGGATAAAGTTTAAGATTATCATTGTAAATATTATTTACCTCGGCTATATCTTCAACCAAAAGAAAATCCTGCCATACTGGTGCCGCCTGATAAGTCGCCAATGTGCCTTTCGGAATATATAAGCGCACGTTTGATACAGCAATTTGCCAAAATACATAACTGTTAATAATACTTGGCGGGGTTTCCCAAGCAACATATACATCTGTTAGACTAGTGCAATAACCAAAAGCAATACTTCCAATTGAAGTAACCGAATTTGGAATTGTTACTGTTGTTAAACTGCTGCAACTATGAAAAGCATAATCGCCTATTGAAGTAACCGAACTGCCAATTATTACCAATTTTAAAGCACTGCAATAATAAAAAGCATACTGCCCAATTGAAGTAACCGAATTTGGAATTGTTACTGCTATCAAACTGCTGCAATTAACAAAAGCCCATTCTCCTATTGAGACAACCGAATTTGGAATTGTTACTGCTGTCAAACTGCTGCAATAATAAAAAGCATAATGCCCAATTAATGTAACTGAATTGGGAATTGTATAAGCACCTGTTTTTCCCGCAGGGTAACGAATCAGAGTTGTTTTATTTTTATTAAATAATACTCCATTAACAGAACTGTAATTAGGGTTACTTACATCTACATTAATTTCTGTTAAACCGCTTGAACCATAAAAAGCCAAATCCTTGATTTTAATAATCGAATTTGGAATTATTACAGATGTCAAGCCATAGCAACCAGTAAAAGCATACTGTTCTATAAAAGTAACTGAGTTTGGAATTGTATAAGCACCTATTTTTCCAGCTGGGTATTGAATCAGAGTTGTTTTATTTTTATCGAATAATACTCCATTATCGGAACTGTAATTAGGATTATTTGCATCTACATCAATTGCCGTTATGTTGTAGCAAGCGGCAAAAGGACCACTCCCAATCGAAGCAACTGAATTTGGAATTGTTACCGTACCTGTTAAACTTGAGCAATTCCAAAAAGCAGATTCTCCTATTGAGATAACCGAATTGGGAATAGTGAAAGATGTTAATCCCCAGCAAAAATAGAAAGCATAGTCGCCAATTGAAGTAACTGAATTAGGAATTGTTAATGTGCCTGTTAAATTTCTGCAATCAGCAAAAGCAAAATTTCCAATTTTTGTAACGCCATCGTTAATTACCAATGTTTTGATATTTGATTGTTGATAATACCAGGGTCCAGCATAGTTATAATCCGTCATATCCCCTGTCCCGCTAATAGTCAAAGTAAGGTTATCGCCTGTACCTGTGAGTTCCCAAGTGAGGTTTGCACCGCAAGTGCCGCTTGTTTGTGCGTTCAGAGCCGCACCGCTCATCATTAGGGCTATTACGCCCGTTAATAAAAATCTTTTCTTCATTTTAGTTAGATTTTAAATTATTAATATTTTTTAGAATTATTTTATTTTTAAAATTTTACAATAAAAAATACGGACAAAAAACTAATCCGTTTCAGAGGTATTCGACGACCCATAACTCAAATAAGCAAGCCCGCATTCTACGAGCATAATACTTATTCTCGAGTTACGAAAGTGTCGAATTTCCTGAAATACAAGAATTAGCAAAACGCTAAACAATATGCTGTATTTTTCTTAAAAAATACGCCGCAAAGATAAATATTTTTTTTGAGATAAAACATTTTTTTAAAAAAAACATTATTTCTTGTCCCGTTAGGGACTAAATGTTGGTAGAAAAAATAACACACCCTCAACCTCAGTCCCGTAGGGACGAAATGTAATGTTATTTTTATAAATATACTTTTATATTGCGTACCTAACGGCACGCAAAATTATTGATGAATACGATTTTCTACCAATATTACGTGCCTAACGGCACTTTTAACCATTGATTCACATATTTTAAATGTTTTGTTAAAATTATTATTTTTCGCAAAAATACAAAAACAATGATTTTAAAAAAAGCAAGGGCAAAGAATTTTTTTGCCCTTACGATTATTTTTATTGAAAAACAAAAATTCTTACAAGACAAATTCCATATTTACAAAGAGGTAACTGTCTTTTTTGTTCGTCAGTTTATTATAGTTATAACGAAAATTCGGTGCGATTTTCAGTTGTTTTATGGGTTGAAATTGAACACCTGTGATGAAAAACTGTCCGTCTGTTGTGTTCCAGTCGGCGGTAAAAGCGGCGGGACGTTGAGAATTTGTCCGGTCGTAGCGAGCAAAAGCCAGCCACTTTTTCGCAAAATTCACAGAGGCAAAGCCCGAAAATCCGTAAAGATTTTTCCCTTGAATAAAACCTTTATTCCACACTTTATTGCATTCAATTCCGCCCGAAAAAAACGAATTTAGATAACCTGCAAAAAACGAAAACGCTGTTTGATTAACATAATTAACTGTTTGAGTTACATTTACAGTTTCGGGCAAAACATCACGCATTTGAGCGCTTTGGTTGTAAATATCGGCGTATGCACGCAAAATAAAATTGTTAATCGGATGAACCGAAATGCCTGCAGCATAGCGCGTAGAACTATTTTGAACTATTTTTTTGTAACCTTCGCCATCAAGTACAGAGGCATCAACCGACAAAAATTTATTGAAATTCCAAACTGCCGTAACGCCCAAATCTGCGGCGTGTCCAAATCCATAAAGTGCCTGAGCAGTTGGCAGCAAATAACGCAAACGCCAATATTTTTCCTGTTCGAGAAATTGATAAAGTTCGCTTGCGCCTACGTGAAGCGTAAGTTTTGAAGGCGTCCAACTGACAAATGCGTTACGCAAATGTGGCTCAATATTGCCATTTGCATTTCCAGCCGCAGCATCGACAATCAATGTTGCAGAAAGCGTGGGCGTAAATTGATATGAATATCCCAAAAAAGCACGTGTGATATTAAAACCGGTGTGGTCGGAGTTTTGAGAAAAGCCCTGTGAAAAATCGAAAAAAGTGCGTAAAATAACTTTACCTGACGGTTTAAATTCTTGTGTATCAATATTTTGTGAAAACACTAAAATACCTGAAATTAACATCAAAATTGACAGTGAAATTTTTTTTGAAATCATAAATAAAAATTTATTGAGTTTTTAATTTTTTCCCAAAAAGTTTTCTGAAAAGTTTTTTGCCAAATTTAAAAATTAAAAAAAGCAGAATAATGACTAAAATAAATACGAGCACAGGCAAAATTATTGCCAAAACGCTGAAAATTGTCGAACCGACATTTTCGGCAGTGGCAACAATGTGATTTCCAAAACCGCCTGTGGTTGTTGTAGAAGCAACTCTTGTACCTGCAAATGCGCTGCTAATCGTTGCTGCTGTGCCGCCGCCTGCAATTACCGCCAAAGCCCACTGCGGAAAAGTCCCCGCATCAACAAATTGGCTTGCAAAAAGCAAAGTCCCTGCTGCCGCCGCCATCGGAATTTTCAGTGAATCAAGCAGATGGTCGATAAAAGGAATGTAGTATGCGAGAATTTCAACCAAAGTAGCAACGCCGGTAATTATCAGCGTAGGAAGCCCTGCAAGCCACGAAAAACTTTCGCCAATAGAAATCCAACCAAAAAACGATGCCAATGAAACAATAAAAATCGGCAAAAATACCCTAAAACCCACTGCTGCAGCCAGTCCAACGCCCACAAATGCACTTAAAATATATTGCCACTGAGGAAAATTTTGCAAAAAGTCAAACATATTTTTTGAATTTCTGCAAAATTACATTTTTTTCGTCAAATATCTGAATACTCAAGAGAAAAAATGTATTTTTGCATATATTTATTTTTAGAATAAAACAGAAAATGAAATATTTATCAACAATATGTATTGCTCTCATTATAAGCATTTTACCTGCCTGTAAAAAGCCCGCACCACAATTACCGTCTAATAAAAATAATGTGATTGACAGCACAAATTATTATCTGACTCAAATTAACAGCAATATTATCGCCCAGCAAGACAGCGTTTTAAGTGTTTTTGTTGAGAAAAATTATTCGGATTTTCAAAAAACAAAAGACGGTTTTTGGTACAAAATTATTTCTCAAAAAAACGGTAAAAAAATAACAAAAAGTGATACTTTGCTTGTATGGTATAAATTGTTAAATCTTAACAATCAACAACTTAAAGAAGAAAGTTTTATTGCTCATTTTGGTAAAAAAGAAATGACAACAGGACTTGAACAAGGTTTGCTTTTGATGCACAAAGGCGATTCGGCGGTTTTTATAATTCCGTGGTATCTTGCTTTTGGTGCAAAAGGCAACGAAAATATAAAACCTTACACATCTGTAATTTACAAAGTTTTTGTGAAATAAAATTCAATAATTAATTGTAATCAAAAAACCTGATTTTTTATTTACGTTTCTTCCTGTCCGCCGTGTTTTTTTATATTTTCCGGAATATCTCCTTCTGTAATTTCGTTATTTTTTGAAACTAAAACCATTCTGTTTACCACATTTTTCATCTCGCGCAGGTTGCCAAGCCATTGATGGTTACTCAAAAATTTGATTGCAGAAGGCGAAAAACCGATAATATTTTTGTTAAATTCGGTATTTGATTTTTCTAAAAAATAATTGAGATACAGCGGAATATCTTCGCGGCATTCGCGCAAAGCGGGAACATAAAGTACAAATTCGCTCAAACGATGAAAAAGGTCGAGCCGAAAAGATGGATTTGGAACATTTACATCAATTTTTTCATTTGTGGCAGCAATCACGCGCACATCAACCGGAATGTCTTTTTCGCTGCCGACAGGACGAATTTTCTTTTCTTGTAAAACCCGTAAAAGTTGAACCTGAACATCGTGCGAAAGATTTCCTACCTCGTCAAGAAAAATTGTACCACCGTCGGCGGTAAGAAAAAATCCCTTTTTGTTGTTGATAGCCCCCGTAAAAGAACCCTTAATGTGTCCAAAAAATTCGCTTGCCGCCAATTCTTTTGAAAGCACGCCACAATCCACAGCCACAAACGCGCCTTCGCTGCGCTCACTTTTTTCGTGAATCATTTGCGCAATACGCTCTTTCCCAACGCCACTTTCGCCCAAAATAAACACCGACATCATTGTTGGGGCAACCAGATTTACATATTCGTACAATTTTTGATATTGCTCACTCGTGCCCATAACATAATCCTGCGTTTCAATGTAATTGTCGGTTTCAATATTATCTGTACTTATATTTTTCTCAATATTTTCGGATTGTAATTGATTTTCTTTTTGTGCTATTGCTTCTTTTATTTTCAAAAGCAATTCGTCGGTATTAAGCGGTTTTGAAATATAATCGAATGCGCCAAGTTTGATGCATTCTACCGCTGCCGAAATTTCGGCATAACTTGTCATCATTATATAAGGTAAATCGGGGCTAATTTCTTTCGACCATTTAAGCATTGAAATTCCGTCGCCATCGGGTAAACGTACATCCGACAACACAAGGTCGGGAAGTTGCTTTTTTATACGGCGCTTTGCCTCACGAATATTTGTTGCCATAACAACCGAATAATTTTTTTTCGTAAGCCAGGTTTTTAGCATCAAACTCAAAGTCAAATCATCTTCAATAACACAAATAATTTTCATCGTAAATACAATGGTTTTTAGTATTAAAATAATAAAAAGAGTAAAAAAAATTTTACCTCAAATAATAATGCTGCAAAAGTAACAAATTATTTTAAAACAGTATAATTTTTGCAAATAATATTTTGATATTAAAAATAAAAGCAGTACCTTTGCGCCTCCGTTTATTATCCGATAAATATAATGAGCCGAGTGGAAATGTAAAGTGCTGATTTTGTTCCGATTAGCCATCTCAAAATCAGTAATAAAAGCATTTTTTACACGGAAAATTTTAATCATTTAAACGAAAAAAAATAACAAAGTGGATACTTTAAGTTATAAAACTGTTTCTGCCAATAAGGCAACAGTTACCAAAGAATGGGTCGTGGTTGATGCTGCCGACCAAGTTTTGGGGCGTATGGCGTCGAAAGTTGCAAAACTTTTACGCGGAAAATACAAAACCAATTTTACGCCTCACGTGGATTGCGGCGATAATGTGATACTTATCAACGCCGATAAAGTACGTCTGACAGGAATGAAATGGACTGACCGCATTTATTTGCGGCACACGGGCTACCCAGGCGGGCAGCGCGAAACAACACCTGAAGAGATGATGGAAAAAAGTCCTGAAAAACTTATTAAAAAAGTTGTGAAGGGAATGCTTCCAAAAAACAAACTCGGAAGAAAAATTCTGGGTAATCTCTACGTTTTTGCCGCAGGCGACCATAATATGCAAGCACAACAACCCAAACTAATTGATTTAAATACACTCAAATAAAGTATGGAAAAAGTAAACGCCATAGGAAGAAGAAAAGCAGCCATCGCACGTATTTATGTAGATGAAGGAAACGGTCAAATTACGATTAACAAACGCGGATTGGACAGTTATTTTCCTTCGCCTATTTTGCAATATATTGTAAAACAACCACTTAACACTTTAAGTGTAACCGAAAAATACGACATCAAAGTTAATCTTGGCGGCGGCGGTTTCAAAGGGCAGGCAGAGGCATTGCGTTTGGCTATTGCGCGGGCTTTGGTAAAGATAAATCCCGAAGACAAACCCGCTTTGAAAAAAGAAGGTTTTATGACTCGCGACCCCCGCGAAGTAGAACGCAAAAAGCCCGGACGTCCAAAAGCACGCAAACGCTTCCAGTTCTCAAAACGTTAATTTTATTTCAAAATTTCAAATTCCAAAATTTCAAGATTAATTTTGAAATCTTGAAATCTGAAATCTTGGAATCAAAAAAATACGCAGTTTAGTATCTAAATTGCAATGACTTTTTATTTTATTTATAATTAAAATTATTAAAAAAAATAAAAACTACTTTGCGATTGGTTATTAATAAATAATTATAAAAGAAAGTAAACAAATTTTAATAAAAAAGAAAAAATGTCAAGAACAACATTTGAACAACTTTTAGAGGCAGGCGCACACTTTGGGCATTTGAAGCGCAAGTGGAATCCTGCGATGGCACCATATATTTTTATGGAACGCAACGGCATTCACATTATCGACCTTCACAAAACGGTTGTGAAGATTGACGAGGCAGCCGAGGCGATGAAACAGTTTGCGCGAAAAGACCGTCAGGTTCTTTTTGTTTCTACAAAAAAGCAGGCGAAAGAAATTGTCGAACAAAAGGCAAAACAGATTGCAATGCCTTATATTACAGAACGTTGGGCGGGCGGAATGCTCACAAATTTCCCGACAATTCGCAAGGCGATAAAAAAAATGTCGCAAATCGACAAAATGACGCACGACGGCACTTTTGAAAATATTTCAAAGCGCGAAAAACTGCAAATTACGCGTCAGCGCGAAAAATTAGAAAAAAATCTCGGCTCAATCGTTGATATGGTTCGTTTGCCCGCTGCAATTTTTGTTGTAGATGTGATGAAAGAACATATCGCCGTTGCAGAGGCGCAGCGATTGGGAATTCCGGTTTTTGGAATTGTTGATACAAATTCCGACCCGACAGGCATCGATTATTTGATTCCTGCCAACGACGACTCAACAAAAACCATCGAAATCGTGCTTGAGGCAATGATGCAGGCATATAAAGAAGGTACACAAGAGCGCAAGGTTGAAAAAATCGACAATAAAGAGGCAAATAATGACGACCAAACGGGCGAAAAAAGAATCGGTAAAACCCGAATTGTCCGCCGTCAGCGCACTAACGACGACAAAGAAACTAACGATGTGCGTGTTGTAGAAAAAGCGGAAAATAAAGAAGAAGAATAATCATTTAAAAGTCAGTAAGTTAGCATTTTAATATTTCAAAAAATTAAAAAATATTCTAAGTTTTTATTTTGAAAAATTATTATAGAAAATAACACCTTATTGTCATTGCGGGCTTGACCCGCAATCTAAAACAATGAAATGCGATAAAATTATCAATATTTAAAAGTGTCTTTAATTTAGATAGTTAAATAATAACGTTTTAGAATATATCAGATTGCGGGTCAAGCCCGCAATGACAAAGAGTAGTTTTTTATTTTAAATATAATTTTGAAATCTTGAAATTTTGGAATAAAATTGTGTGCTAATTGCCTGAAAATTAATTAAAAAGAAAGGGAAAAATAATGTCAATATCAATGGCTGATATTTCAAAATTGCGTGCAATGATGGGCGCAGGAATGATGGATTGCAAAAACGCCCTCATCGAAGCGGAAAACGATTTTGAAAAAGCAATAGAAATAATTCGTAAAAAAGGACAGGCGATTGCTGCCAAGCGTAGCGACCGCGAGGCATCGGAAGGATGCGTGCTTGCGGCGGCAAAAGATGGTTTTGCTGCGGCAATCGCACTCAAATGTGAAACCGATTTTGTAGCCAAAAACGCTGATTTTATTGCGCTTACGCAAAAAATTCTCGACGAAATTATGGCTAAAAAACCACATTCACTCGAAGAAGTGAAAAACTTGCCAATGGACGGACGCACGGCGGCAGAACTTGTTACCGAACGTTCGGGAATTACCGGCGAAAAAATGGAACTTGATTTCTACGAATATGTTGAAGGTGCAACGGTTGTGGAATATATCCATCCGGGAAATAAACTTGCGACAATCGTTGCATTTGCCGAAAGCGGTGTAGAACGTCAGGTGGCGCGCGACATTGCGATGCAGGCGGCGGCAATGAATCCGGTTTCGCTCGACAGAACTTCCGTACCCGAAAAAATTATCGCTCAGGAACTCGAAATTGGGCGCGAAAAAGCCCGCGAAGAAGGAAAACCCGAAGCGATGCTTGATAAAATTGCGCAGGGACGACTGAATAAGTTTTTTCAGGACTCAACACTGCTCGAACAGGCGTTTATTAAGGACAGCAAAATTACAGTTGCCGATTATCTGAAAATCAACAAAGCAACCGTAACCGCTTTCCGCCGCGTAACGCTGAATCAGGAATAGGATTTTTTTTAAAAATTAATAAAAATTGATAAACCGTTGTTTTGAGATAAAATGGCGGTTTTTTTATGTTTTCAATTTCCCAATTCCAACTGATTTTTTACGAGATTGAAATATTCGCCTTTGCGGGCAACTAATTGATTGTGGGTGCCTTGTTCGGCTATTTTTCCGTCTTTTAGAACGATAATTTGGTCGGCATTTTTGACGGTAGAAAGGCGGTGGGCAATAATTAAAACGGTTTTTCCCTTAAAAAATCCCTGCAAATTATCGTGAATAATTTTTTCATTTTCAGCATCAAGAGCCGAAGTTGCCTCGTCAAGAAAAATATATTGCGGATTTTTATATAAAGCACGAGCAATCAATATTCTCTGCATTTGACCGCCGCTTAATTGCATTCCTGCATTACCGATTTTTGTATCAAAGTTCATCGGCAAACTTTTGACAAAGTCAAGGATATTAGCCGCCCGACAAACTTCTATTAATCTTTCCAAATTAATTTCATCATCGGAAAATGCAATATTTTCAGCGATTGTACCGCTAAAAATTTTTCCATCTTGTAATACTGTACCACATTGATTACGCCATTGGTCTGCAACAATTTCATTAATGTTTTTGTCATTTAGAAAAATATTACCCTTTTCAATGTTGTAATATGCCAAAAGTAGTTTCAACAAAGTTGTTTTTCCGCTGCCTGAGGCACCGACTATTGCAGTAACCGTATTTTTCTTTATTGTAAAGTTAATATCTTTAAGTACATAAGGGCTATATCTTCCGGGATACTTAAAAGAAACATTATCAATACTGATTTTGTGAATTTCATTGTTTTCTAAATTAATCGTTTTGTAAATGTTTTCATTTTCGGTATTATGAATTTCGCTTATTCTTTCATTGGCAATTTTAGCATCCTGCACATCTTTGACAAAATAAACTAAGTTATCTGTGGAGCCAGCCAACTGCCCGACAATATACGAAACACTGAGCAAAACGCCAAGCGACATTTGTTCGTTAATAATAAAATATGCACAAATTGCAATAGAAATCAATTCTTTAAGTTTTGAAAGAAAATTAACGCCGACAAATTGATACATATTCAAAAAAAGCGAACGCAATTCCAATTTATTTAATGTTTCCTGTAGTTTTGTGATTTTTCCGATGGTCTTGTCTTGGGCATTATTTATTTTTATTTCGGGCATATTCATAATGAACTCGTAGATAATATTGTTGTTTTCACTTTGTTTGAGGAACATTGCATATTCCAAAACAGCCCTTTTATTTAAAAACAGGAATATCCAAAGTATTGACATTGCCGTCAATGCAAAATAAGTAGAAAAAACTATAATGTTGTAATACAAAAGAATAGAGCCAAAAATACAGATATTCAACACTGCCAAAACAAGATCAATCCCTTTCCACGTTACAAAACGTTGGATTGTTTGCTGGTCGCCAATTCGTTGTAATGTTTCGGTATTTAGGCGAGTATCAAAAAAATTAATTGGAAGTTTCATCAATTTTTTTAGCAAACTTTGTTTTAAATCAATACTCAAAATAAAATTAAATTTAGTTAAAATAAGATTGCTGAAAAAATCTGACAAAAAGTATGAAAAGAACAGTACAAACTGCGCCAAGAGAAAATACAGCACAATATTAATTTGTTTTGAATTAATTCCTTCGTCTATAACACGCTGAAAAACAAACGGTATTGCCCAGTTTGCAGCCAGTCCGACAATTATTAATACCAATGCCAAAAAATAACGGTATTTATTTTTTGCAAAAAAACTTTTGATTTGGTTATAAATAGGAAGTGCAAAAAAAGGTTGTTTCTCTACTGTTGGTAAATTTGTATTTTCAAATTTTTCACTCGGCTGCATAGCAATGGCAATGCCCTTATCGTAGTTACCACGCCAGGCATTTTCAAACTCTGTTTTGTCGAGAAGAACACGCCCAAAAGCGGGGTCGGACAAATAGAAAATATCATTTTTCGTTTTTTCATAAACCAAAAAATGTTCCTGCTTCCAATACAAAATAACGGGAAACGGAAAAGTTTGTAACTCTTCGGTTGTAAGTTTCAAAATAGTTGTGTCAAAGCCCAATTTTTCAGAATTATCGGCAATATCCTGCATTGTTATTCCGGCTCTGGTAAATTCAAAAAGTGTTTTTATTTGTCTTAATTCATATTTTTTCCCAAAATAACTTGCTATCATTGCGATACAGGCGGCTCCACAATCGGTACTTGTAACCTGATTATAAAACTTGAATTTATTTATTTTCATTAATTTCGACAATTAAATCAACTCTTGTTTTTATAACCTTGTCCATTTCCTTTTCATTAAATCCGTAAATACAGTAATCTCCTTTTCCTAAATGGTCAATTGCATGTTGAGAACATATTCCATTACAAATCGGTAATAATCTGCAAGTAAGGCATGGCTTATTGTTGAATTTACTGTTCATTCTTTTTTCAAGCGAATCGTTTTCCCAAATAATCTCGCCGCTTTCATTTAAGAGTCCTTCCCTGTTTTCTGTTTTAAAATCGCGTGCGGTACATTTAAAAACATCGCCGTTAAAATTTATAACAGCACTGTTGCGTTTGTCTGCATAACACGAATTTATCACATTATCACATCTATAGTTGCTGTTTTTTACATGTATTCCAAATGTTTTTATGGCTTCAACATTTCTATCAACGATAATATCCGTTTCATCTATTTTTGAATTTTGCCAGACACGATGATAGTCAATTAATAAATTTTTTTTCAACTTTTTCTTATTAATAACAGATAAGTCGGCTGCTATTAACCGGACGGCAATAAAAATATAAAATTATTTTGTAGATAATGATATTTTTTGTACCTTTGTGGTATGAAAAAACAATGTGATAGAATAGAAAAAGAGGATTTTCGCAAATTATCAGGCGATGCTCGAACCGCAGTTCGCAAACGTGGTATCAAAATGATAAATGCCGGAATAA
>Ga0209629_10000624_pt1 | contig 19913 bp, 18 predicted proteins | sample TergutCu122P5_FD_187286 | JGI IMG/M metagenome (GOLD analysis project Ga0209629, IMG submission 187286) | Cubitermes ugandensis P5 segment gut microbial communities from Kakamega Forest, Kenya - Cu122 P5 (SPAdes) (version 2) | ecosystem: Host-associated > Arthropoda: Insects > Digestive system...
ATCCTTATCCAAAAGGATTTTTAATAGCTTGTCACTTTTGAGATACTTATCTAACAAAATAAATTGAACATTTCAGATTCAGAACGCATTTTAATTTCACCTCGCATAGTATAATATTAATTATATATTGCACTCACTCTTTGCAGTTGACGATGAGTGCTTTTCTAAATAAACGATTAATCAATTGGTCAGCCACAACTGCGACGGCGGTTGGTTCCAGACTTGCACCCAGTCTACAGTCATGCCCACATAAGTTTGACCTGCCACTATATTTCCCGGCAAAGCACACGACCAAATAGCCCGTTCCAACGTCAGCTGCAAGTAATTCGGGTTCTGACAGATGTTTGAATTATCAGGCGTGGTCGGTAGGGTGAAGTAGGGAATGTTGTCCACGTACCAAACATACTGGGTCGGAGACCAGGAGAAACCGAATGTGTGGTAATTTCCATCGTAGATATTGATGCCGATAGTGGTCGATGTCACGGTTCCACTGCCGACACTTCCGCTTGCGGACATGCCGTTTTGCGCAGGGTTGCCGTAGCCGTTCCAGTAATTGGCTCCGTTAAAGCCGTCGACATGGTTATCAATCGTTTCTAAGATGTCCATTTCGCTTCCGTAAACACCTGCATAAGGGTTCTGCACCTGCGTAGGGGTGATGAGCCAGAATGCGCTCCAAACACCCGGCGTTTTTGCGGGCAGGATGCGAGACGCATAATAGCCGTATGCGTTGCCGAACAGCAGGTTGTTTCCACCACCCAACATCCGGGTTGCGATTGCGCCGGCATCAATCCATTGCGAAGCTATTTTAGCAGGTGACGATGTATTTAGCGCATATTTGAGCACCAGATTGCCGTTAGACGCAGTATCGATGCCGGTGAGATATTGAGGGGTCGTTCCCGTGCCGTCAATCATCACCAGGTTTGTCGCAATTGTAGCAGACGTGGCACCCGGGTTCCACGTGCTGTTTCCCTGGCGTTCCCAACTTGGTTCCAGATTCCATTTCGTGGGTTCCGGAGCCGTGCCGATGAAATCATCGTTAAACAGTAACTTAGGCGGTACAAAAGTAGCCCCTGTCGCCGGGAACGTGATTGTTATCACCATAGAATCGCCGTCCAAAGCTGACGTTATACTATAGGCAGTGGTCGGCAAATTCCCGATGTTTGAGAGCTGCACGCCCCGGAAGGTGGTCGTTATATTCGAATCAGTCAGATTATCCGGGTAAGAACCTGGCTTGAGCGTTACCGTAGCGGTATAAACTGTGTTCGGTTGGAACACCTCAGAAATTGCAGGGTCCCAACTGATCGTCTCTGTAAACTGATTGCTGCCGGAACCTCTTGCGTAGTGGAACAGGCTGTCTGGATAGTTGCCGACAGTGGGCGTATTAAGCTTTGTGATGCTCGCACCAGCTATCATTTCATTGTTGTTTTGTTTGAGTTTTGTTCCCATAATATGTAACTTTATCTCCAATTTTTCTTTTTAAATCAAATTTAGAAAGTCATTTTATCAGTATGGACAAGTCAAAAAGTTTTTAATCCTAGATTTTATCATTAATACTATTTTATCATATTTCTTAAATCTACAACAGCTTTGATTTATTTATAGTACTCCAATGAAAGGTGTATAATATTTTATAGAGAAATATAAAGAGGAGTAAACACATATGGAGAAAATAGTGCATGAAAAAAACTTCGAACAATGGAGCGGGCTTTCTAAAATATATCACGATATCAGACCTGTTCCACCTGAAGCGATAATTAAAATTATTCTGTTATGGTTAAAAAAAGAACCCGAAACAGTTGTCGACGTTGGGTGTGGGACTGGGCTTTCAACAATAATCTGGAACGATATCGCTAAAAATATAATCGGAATTGAGCCAAATGACGATATGAGGACAACTGCTGAAAAGAATACTGTTTCCGACAACATTGTCTTTAAGAAAGGATTTTCAAATAAAACGAACTTACCATCCGATTACGCTGATGTTATTACTGTTTCACAAGCTTTTCATTGGATGGATATTGACAGCACATTATTTGAATTTTACAGGATTCTAAAGCTTGGAGGAGTATTGGCGATCTATGATTTTGCTTTGCCACCAATAATAGGCTGGGAAATCGAAAAAGCTTTTTTAGATTTAAGAGCTAAATGCACTAAAATTACGTATTCCCAAAAAACACCACCAGTTCATAATGACAAAAATACTTATAACGACAGGATTAAATCCTTTTGCAAATTCAAATATTCAAGAGAAGCCATGTGTCATAGTGTAGAAAAATGGACTCTGGAAAAGGCGATGGGATTATTTGTAAACATTAGTAATGCAAGTTTTGCTATGAAAATTGATACTTCAATTAAAAAAGATGTTGATGAATTTTGTGATTTAGTAAAAGAGAAAAGTAGCAGTGAAGTTGAAATTATTTTCCCTTATAAAATTGTGATTGCAGTAAAATAATCATTTTTGTTAACATCAAAATATATACCCAAAGGAAGCCAAAAATCTTAAATTCCCTCACGGTGAGGACTTTTTGTAAAAATATCCCAAACCTCCTCACTGTGAGGGAATTTTATAATTAAATAAGGAATCATAAAAATATTCTTTATTTTAAGTAAAGAGATCAGCATGTGTTCCAGTACGTGCGAAATAAATTTTTTTAGTTATTTTATTAATTTTATAAATCAATAACCAATCCGGCTCAACATGGCACTCCAAATATCCTTCATAATTTCCTTGTAATAAATGTTCTCTATGCTTTGATTTCAAAGGAACTTCATTTTCAAGATCGCTTATTATGTCTAAAATCTTTTGTATATCAAGACCTCTTTTCTCCATAAGCTTTAATTCTTTTTTAAACCTACTAGAATAATTAGTTATTAACATTTATATCCAACTCTTCCAAAAGATCTTTTATGCTTTGTGGATTCTCTGGCAATTTACCACTTATCATATCTTCTATTTCCTGCATAGCTTCAAGGGTTTCAGCATTAGGCTCATTTAAGGATATTTCAAAAGGAATTTTACCCTTGCGTACAGCCTGACTCACGAAGATATTAATTGCTGTTGCCATATTCATCCCTAGTTCGGAAAAAAGACTTTCAGCTTCTTCTTTTAGATTTTTATCCATACTAATATTTATATTTGCCATTTCCATAGATAATATATTAACTCCCCTCTCAATTATTATACACTAATTATAAAGCAATTCGTTTAATTTTTCTGCATATATTGGCTCGTGACAAGTATTTTTTTCGCATAAATATGCAGTAACTTTACCATTCATCATTTTATAATATACTAAATCCTCATTGATTTTTTCAAGATCGCTGCCTTTAAAATACCCCAAATAACTTAAAAAAGGATTAAACTCATCATTTACAATGTGAATCATACTTAAAATTTCATTCTTATCATCAGAAACCAATACGAGATCCCTTTTGTTTTTCAAATACATTAGTCCTATTAAACTATTGCTAAAAGGAGTAGGATTTTCTAAAATAATTTCTCCGAAAGCTTCTATAGTCTTACTTGCCATATCCATTAACTTTTGATCTCCTGAAAGTCCTGAAAGCCTGATAAAATTGCTAATAGCCACCGAATTTGCAGAAGGCATAGCACTATCATATATATTCTTCGGTCTTGTGATTAACTCTCTGCTATCTTTACCGTATATAAATAATCCTCCATTTTCACCATCCCAGAAATTATCTATAAATTCGTGATTTAAATCTAATGCTCTCTTTAAATAAACTCCATCGAAAGTAGTTTCATAAAGCTCAATGAGTCCCCATATTAAATAAGCATAATCCTCAGCATAAGCTAAATAAGCACTTTCGCCATTTCTGTATCTTGCCATAAGCTTTCCATTCTGATCCACCATTTTTTCAAAAATAAAATCACAAGCTTCTTTAGCAGCACGAGTAAAATCTTCATTGTTAAAGGCTTTACCTGCCATGCTGAGAGCTGCAATCATAAGCCCATTCCAGGATGTTAAAATCTTATCGTCTTTAAACGGATGGATTCTATTTTCTCTGTAATCAAATAGCTTCTTTATACTATTTTTAAAATCTTTTTTGATATCATCACTCTTTATCAAATTAGGAATGTTAAGCCCTTCAAAATTCCCATCCACAGTGATATCATATTTTTCGCAGAATTCCCTTCCATCTTTTTCACCTAATACTTTAATCACTTCGTCCATGGTCCACAAATAAAACTTTCCTTCCACACCTTCAGAATCAGCATCTTCTGCAGAATAAAATCCTCCGCCTTCTGATTTCATATCTCTTAAAACATAGGTCAAAGTATCTATGCAAATTTCTTTATACTTTTCATCTTTTGTGATTAAATAAGCTTCTAAATATGCCATGGAAATCAAAGCATTATCGTAGAGCATCTTTTCAAAATGAGGAACGAGCCACTTATCGTCTGTGGAATATCTGCAAAAGCCGTATCCTATATGGTCGTATATTCCACCTTTATACATGGAATTAAGTGTCTTCAATACCATTTTAAGAGCCTCTTCGTTTTTATATATGTAATAATATCTAAGCAAAAAATATAAATTGTGAGGCGAAGGAAATTTTGGCGATCTATTAAATCCACCATACTTTTCACTAAACTGTGATGAGAAATTTTTGAAGCATTTATGAATTATATCTTCATTTAATTCTTTTTTATTCGTTTCATCATTTTTATTTATAAAATTTATGATTCCTTCAGCTTGTTTTACTAGACCATTTTTATTATTGTCCCATGCAGCCTTAATTTTAGTCAATAAATCTATCAGCATATCTTTTGGATAATAAGTGCCTGCATAAAAAGGCTTTTGATTTTCATCTATGAATACAGTTAATGGCCATCCTCCTCGTCCTGTCAAGGCATTGCACACATCCATATAGATATGATCTATGTCTGGTCTTTCCTCTCTATCCACCTTAATGCTGATAAAATTCTCATTTAAAACATTCGCTACATCTTGATCTTCAAATGATTCTCTTTCCATGACATGGCACCAGTGACAAGTGGAGTATCCTATGGAAACAAATATTGGTTTATTCTCTTTTTTAGATAGTTTAAAAGCATCATCACACCAGGGGTACCAGTTAACAGGATTATAAGCATGTTGTAAAAGGTAAGGGGATTTCTCATTTATTAATCTATTTGGTTTTTTACTATTATCTTCTATTAAAAACACCTTCTTTCTATGTATAGTATATGTATTTCAAATGATGTTTACACTTATTATTATAACATAGTTAAACTTCATACAGGGATCTTATAGTCTAATTCATATTTAATAAAAAGCTATCCTTTTAGTTTTTATGTAGATCAATTCTACTTAGCAAATATTTCTTTTTGTATCATCGAAGATTTCCATTCAATTATAGCTAATTTATGAGTATTTTAGTTGAAACTTTTTCACCTACCTCTTACTCCAAAACAAGTTATATATATTTACTTTATATCGGTAATAATATTCTTTAAAAAGATAATTATTACCCCTTTTTATTCTTCCCTTCAATTACTCCCAATTTCCCATAATTTACAAAAAACACAAATAAGCCCTATTTTCCCATTTTTTAAAAAGTGGCTCATACCAATGTTTCTATTCAATTTTCTGATCCAAACATTATCTTCCCCCTCTAAGTCCGCCCTGAATTAAGCTCTTTTTATTATCTCGTTAAATACTCCTGTAGCAAGCTTATCATAAGTCTTCTGTGTCAAAAAGCCGCTTTTGATATATTGCTGTAAATCGTGTTCATTGAAGTTAACTTTAAAATATTTATTCAATCCATTATTCCTCGTTGTTAAATACTTAAGTGCATAGGCTCTTCTAAGGTCATTTATTCCTGTAAAAACTTCCTCAACATCATTAAAAGCAACCTTCAATGTAATATAAGTATACTGAGGTATCTTTTTATTAACCCTTGCAGTCTTTAGCTCCCAAGTGTCTTTTATCATAGAATTTGTTTCTTTATCGTAGACCGCTTCATCAGGTCCCTTCATCATCTCATAGACCTTTTCTATATCATTAATATTGTTCTTTAAACCAAGTATTATTTTATTTTGAGTCTCGATATCTTTACTCGATAATACCTTAGCAACGTTTAAATTCATATACTTTTTAACGACAAGATCCATTGCAAAAGAAGAAAGGTTCTTAAGCTCAAGATAATTGTTCACTGTAGTCCTTGATACACCAGCAGCTCTAGCGACTTTTGAAGCTGTACTCTTTCCTCTAAACATATTGCTTGTTTTATATATCTCATCCAAAAGAAATATAGATTTCATCATAGCTTCCCTAGACATATTTCTGTAATGCGTATTCGTTGCAATCACTATCCCTTGAATCATTGAATAATTTGTTGAATCATCCAGGATTCTGCAGGGTACGCTAGCATACTTCTCACTGCCGCTATTTTTATAAAGCATCTTCATAGCTTTAAGTCTGCTTCTTCCGCTTACAACCATATAGTTACCCATTTCGTCCTTAATTGTAATAAGTGGCTCTATTATCCCAAAAATTTCTATATTCTTGAGGAGTTCAATAAACTGTTCATCTGAAGGTTCATCGAAGAAATTGATAGAGCTATCCATTTCATACAGCTTGTTTAAATTGATTTGCTGTATTGAATCAGAGATATTTATATCTTTAAGGATAGGGTTATCTCTTATTTCGTTATAATCATGTTGTAATCCCATCATCGGCTTAATATCTTCTTCTTTGTAATTGGTGTAGATATCGATAGAAGATATCTCTTCCTCTGGCTCAGTTTTACTGAATGTAATCTTGTGAGATAAGCCTAAATCCTCCACTATTTCATTAAGCTCTACACAAATCTCATCATCTAAGTAAATTTCCTGCACATATTCATAATCCTCTAAGTTTAAATTTTCAAAATCAAACTCTTTTTTCATTAAGATGCTCCTTTAAAAATTCTATGTTTAATCTTATGTTAAATATGAAAATTTAAGAACAAAAAGAGCTTCGCAAATTAAGCGAAACTCTTTTAAGTTTCAATAAGTTCTAAAGTACATAAATAAAGTAACCTTTATCGTAGAAAGCATCACCATTAATCATCTAATAGCAAGAAATCACTCACTCTGTGAATAGATTCAATGCTATATAAAGCAAGTCCTCTTATGGATTTAGCGATATCAAACAGATCCTCATCTGTAATCTCATCGCTTAAATTACTTAATGCTATGGTCCTTGACATGTTCTTTCCATCTTCACTGAGTGCTTTATAGTTCAAAATAAGGGAATCTTTCCACTTCTGTTTTAACAAGAGTCTACCTCCAAGTAGATTACTATAGAAATATATATGCATAAAAAAATCAAAAAAGTACAATTAAATTTTTCTGATAATAAAAGACATCTCAAATTACTTAATCACTTCGTCTTACGGATTTCCTCAAGCGTCTTCTCAATGTAAGGGCTTGTTATATATTCAATCGTATTCGATGGTGCGAGCCATATGCAAGCGTTTTGAATAATTTTACGAATATACTCATGATTATAAGTGGGATTAGTCTCATGACCTGGCTGGAAATAAAACACCTTGCCGTATCCCCTATGCCATGTGCAGCCGCTTCTGAAAAGCTCTCCGCTGTCGAACCACCCTAGAAAAATCGTTTCATCAGGATCAGGAACATCGAAAAACTCCCCGTATGTCTCCTCTTTACCTAGCTCGAAATGCGACGGTATACCAGCAGCTATGGGGTGAGAGGGTTTTACACAGAACAAGCGTTCATACGTATCCTCTTTCCAGCTCAGACAACAAGAAGTACCCATGAGCTTAATAAAAATTTTCGAAAAATGCGCAGAATGCAACACCATAAGCCCCATACCCTGCAAAACCCTGTGGTGTATTTTCGCAACAAGTTCATCTGGCACTCTGTCATGGGCCATATGACCCCACCAAAGCAGCACATCGGTTTTATCAAGAATTTCGTCCGGTAGCCCACAACCCTCTTGTTCAAGAGTAGCGATATGAACATTATCTACTTGCGGTAGTTCGCCTATGATTTCCGCTAGTGTACCATGAATGCAGTTAGGATAGTGTTCCTTTATCTTTGGGTATAGTTCCTCGTGGATACCCTCATTCCAAATTGTAACATTCATCACAAAACCTCCAATATCTACATATTTTCCTCAGATTTTTGTTTATACTTCTTAAACTTAAATTTCCTATTATAGACATAAATTCCTGCACAAAGCATCATAGTTGAAACCGTAATTACAGCACCTGGTTTAAACCATGGGCTTATATAGCTCATCTCAATATGATGACTACCTGGATCTAAAACTATTCCAGTAAAGCCACGATTTACTTTTATTATCTCAGCAGCTTTGCCATCTACTTTTAAACTCCACCCTTTATCATATGGAATGCTTAAAGCTAATATTCCTCTTTCATTATTATTTATATCCCCTCTAACAGTGCCACCATTTACATATAAATTCTCTAAGTTATATTTATTCCTGTCTTTTACTTCCTGTTCATAATTATCATAAGAATTAAAATACATTTCAAATTTATTTATTTTAAAAACTCCTTCATTCATTTTAATTTCTATTGATTCATAAGCAGGATTGAATTTAAATGTAAAATCATTAAGTGGATAATCCCAATTAAAATTGCTTGCTTTATATCCATGCTTTCCATTTACATACATATCTATTGTTTCATTATTTTGAGGTACCATGTTCATATAGAAAATCAATTCTCCATTATCATTTGTATAATTATTTTTAAGCGGAACTACCATTGTAGCATCTTTTCCAGCTGTAAGGACTTCATTTTTAATTGAGATATTAGTGAACTGTGCACGTGTCCAGTCGAACTCAACAGGTTTTGTAGTGTCACTATTAGAAGCATATGGAATTCCAGGAACCTCTTTATCCACTACAACACTTTGTAGGAGCATTGCATCCCTCTCTGCAAAATTTTTACTTAAAAAAGTATCATTGCTTGTTTGGGTATCGTACCACATATCAAGGCCTACTGTGTTTTCATTTTCATATACATCGTAATTATTGCTTGTCCTAATTAGTTTATACCCATATGAATCAAAATACTCATCTTTCTTACATACCTTATACTTTACCCCTAAAGCTGTTTCAGGAAAAAGTCTATCGTCTAAATTCATGAAAAGGCTCATGATCACTATTTTCTGCAAGATATTATAATCCCTTAACATCCATCTATGCATAGTACCACTTACTAAGCTGTTAAATGTACTTACACCATAATATCCATAATTTAACGGCGAGTTTTGAGATGTTAAATCCACAAATATATCTCTATAAAAATCATCTGTACCCGGTGTCAAATCTTTAAAGATTGACATTTCTTCACGATTTTGTATTCCAAGATCTTGAAAATCAGAATTAGGCATCTTAATTCCTTCAACATTTTCCAGATACTCATTTGCATAAACCAAAAGACTCGTTGCAACGCATATGAGTAAAATAAGCCTAAGTATTATATACTGATATTTTTTTACAAAATAAGTGCTAACAGCCACAGAAATAACTGATATTATACTAACTATGACAAAAAATATATCTAAATCATTTGCTGCCCCTGCCCCTCTATAAGCTTTCGTAGCATACATCGCTGCTAAAAACGCTCCTCCAAATATTGCAAAACTAAATCCAGTAAGTTTTAACCTCTCATCCTCTTCGAGCCAGTTAGGAAGCGCATACGCCACAGAAAAGATGAATATGTACAGCCATCTATCAATAACATAAGTAAAACCATTAAAAAAGCTATATACACGAGGAAACATATAGAGTATAAAGAAAAACAATACAAAGAAAGTCTTTCTCCTCGTTTCTGATGACACCTTTGTTATTTTTAGAAGCACAAATATCATGATTATAATTATAAATGGAAACGCTAAAACATCTCTATTATTAAACAATCTTTCAGGAAGGGTCTTATAAAAATCGGAAGTAAAGAATAAGCTTACATTCCAAGTTTGAGCAAACCTGTCCGAATTAAAAAAAGCGTAGATTGTTGGAAGAAAAAATATACTTGCAATACACATGGATAAAGCAGCATATATAAAATATTTATAGCAGCTTTTTAAAATGCTTACTATCCAGTCTTTTATATTTTTGCCCTTTGCTTCCACTAAGAAAAATACCATATACGCAAAGTATAGACAAACGCTCATAAATCCAAAGTAAAAACTGTTACCAACTGTCAAAGCAGCACCAAGGACGAGTACAAATGGTTTCTTTTTCCTTTGATAAATTCTAAATCCTAATATTGTCAGAGGAACCCAAGGAAAAGCTTCAGTAAAGAAATCAAATGATACACAATATCTAGCAAACATAAGGCTTGCCCCATAAATGATTGCGCCAATTAAAGCATTTATGGTCTTTCTACCTTCATATTTTAGGAGTGCAAATAGAAAGAACATGGATAAAAATTGTTTAATTAAGCTTATTATCATCTTTGCATAAAGGGCTTCTTGAAAATTCCAGTTGTGGGCTGAAATTAACCTGGGTATCAGCATCAAATAAAAGAATGGGCTAGTTGTATAATAATAACTAAATTCGCCGAATACATTGCCACCTAATCCATAGCTAAAAGACCAAAAAGGCTGACCTTTGGCAAAGGCATTTTGTAAAAAAGCAAAAAACTGCATAAATTGCGAAAAACTATCTGTATCATAAAGTATAAACATTGACCCTTCAAAAACGAATACTTTATGGCATATGAGTGTCACAGCTATCAGCACAATAATACTTAAAATCCAAGCATAAATTTTTCTATGCTTCTCTGGCAAGAAATTAAATAATTTAAATTTCTTTTTCTTATTTAAATCTTTTTGCTCTTTATCAGCTACATTCAAAGGTATGTCCTTTTCTTCTTCTTTATTAATGATATCATTATTACTTGCTTCGCTCATTTTAAACTCCATCTATATTATATTTGTTACATTTTACATTATACAACAAAATAAGAGCGTTGGTAATAGCTTTTTTTATTTCATCAATTAAATAATTGCTGATATTAAGTATTATGTTACTTTTCATTAAGGATTCCAGATTTTTAACACAAAAGTGATACTAATACCAAACATTGAAATCATAGCAGCTGCAACTAATGCCACAACCCACCTAATAGTTGTAATTGAAGTTTCAGTTATTTTATCGGTAATCTTATTGACTTTAATATCCGTTTCTTTTATCGTTGCTTGAAGGAGGTCACTTGTTTCTTCTAATTTAACATCTATGGATTTTATAGTTGCTTGAAGTAAATCACTTGTTTCCTTTAATTTAGCATCCCATGAATCATTTACTTTATCAATCTTGGCATCTATTTTATCATTTACTCTATCAAACTTAGCATCTATTTTATCAATCATTCTATCAAACTTAGCATCCATATCTTTTAAAGTTGCTTGAACAAAATCTTTTGTCTCATCCAATTTAGTATCCATTTTTTCATTTAATTTATTTAATTTAGCATCCATTTTAACATCATTATCCGCAATTTGTTTTGAAAGTCTTTCTTCTGATTCTTTCCTATCATCAAGCAGTGCTTTCCTAAAATCTGAAATATTAGTGGCTATTCTAACTTCAGAATCTTTACGTTCAGATTCAACAGTATCTAAATATTTTTCTAAAATTTTATCGTTATCCATACTTACATCCTCATTTTTTTCTATTTCAGTTGTTTCATCATCAAATTTGATTTTCGTCTCGCTAAATTTAAGTTTATCATCAGTAAACAGTTTTTCTGTTACAATCTCTTTATCTTTTAAATTCCAAATTTCATTTAAAAGAGTACCTTTATTCACTGTTATTAAATTTTCAGGCTTATATAAAAGAGATTCATCATTTAGATCTTTTTCGTTGATCTTTACATTCATATTGTACACTCTCCAGCAAAAAATAAACACTTATTAGTTTTAAAAAAATTCATCACTTTTCTTTATTAAGATTATTGCCCCAAAAATACAGACTTAAACCTATTATTATAAAATTTTCCCATATTTTTTAATAAACTGAAAAATTAATGCCTTGATAAAGTTCTAAGTTTTTGTAATGGAGTGTAAATTTATTACTATATGTATAATATGCATATAACCCTTAAATAGTTACAATAATATTCATAAAATAATATCATTAATTCTTTTTTTGGTGTTAACTTTTTGAATAATTTACATTAATAAATTTATTTTTCTATTGATTGATTGATTATTTTGCTCAATTTAACATATACTATAAATAAAAAAGGCATTTAAAGGGGAAGCTGAACGACTTGGTTTGAAAGATGAGCAGGATGTCGTTGCTCTTGTGGACGAAGTACGTAAAGAAATGTGGGAGGAACATTATGCGAATAATGTGATATAGCATGGATAATAAAAAGTTAATAAAGAAAGCACTGCGTTTACAATCTTTAATGAAATTATATACTAAATTTAAACCCACAAAGGTAGGTAAAGAGCGAATTATAGACACTTCTTCTGGTAAAGTGAGAGTACTAGAATATGGTTTCGATTCACCTGAAATAAAACCGCTCTTTGTAGATATGCATGGTGGAGGTTTTGTGCTTGGCTCTGCAGATATGGACGAACCAATGTGCCTTTATTTTAGAGAACAGACTGGTGCTAAAATAATCAGCATCGATTATCCAAAAGCACCGAAAAATCCATATCCTATTGCCATTAATGCCATTTATGATGTAATAAAGCATTATATCCACAATGCTGAGAAGTATAAAATAAATTCTAACAGCATCGGCATTGGTGGACACAGTGCTGGAGGTAATTTGGCAGCTGTAATATGCATTATGGCAAAAGAAAAAGGTGATTTCTCATTCAAATACGCAGTTTTGGATTATCCACCTTGCGATATGTCTATCAAATCATCTGATAAAAAATACCCAAAGGGAGCAGTCCCTGAAAAAATGGTGGAAATGTTTGATGCCTGTTATTTTAATAGTAACACTGAAACTGCAAAATCGCCTTATCTTTCACCTGTTTATGCGACCAATGAACGATTAAGGGGACTTCCACCCACCTTGCTTATAACAGCAGGACAAGATTCTCTTCATGATGAAGGTATAAGATACGGTGAATTATTAAAGACCGCAGGAGTTTCTGTAGAGTTTCACGATTTTTCTGAGTCAGCTCATGGTTTTACATATAATAAAACTCCTGATTCTAAAAAAGGTCAGGATATTATGGCAGAGTTTATTAAAAAGAATATGTGATAAAAAATGCTTTATTTTAAATGAATCCACTTAAAATAAAGCATTAAATTTAAATTTTTTCTTTCAAAAACCCTTCATAATTCTCCTTAGCCATCTCATATAAATTATTCCCCTTATTATCAATAGTCACGATAACAGGAAAATCTTCCACTAAAAGTTCCCTTATAGCCTCCGACTGAAGGTCTTCATAAGCAATAACCTTAGACCCCTTAACACACCCTGCTAAAAGTGCCCCTGCTCCTCCAATTGCTGTAAAATAGACAGCTCCATTTTTCTTCATGGACTCGATGACTTTTTCACTTCTATAGCCTTTCCCAATCATCCCTTTTAAGCCTAAATCCAAAAGATAAGGAGAATAATCATCCATTCTATAGCTAGTTGTAGGACCACATGACCCTATGATCTCACCAGGTTTTTCTGGAGTAGGTCCTGTATAATAAATTATCTTATCGCTTAAATCGATAGGTAATTCTTTATTTTCTTTTATAAGTTCTACAAGCCTTTTATGAGCGGCATCCCTAGCAGTATATATTGTTCCACTTATTAAAACACTATCTCCTGCTTTTAATTCATCACATTTTTCTTTTGTTAATGGAGTTGTAATCTTCATAGTACTACCTCTCTATGCCTTGCAGCATGGCAATTTATATTAACCGCTACAGGAAGCCCAGCGATATGAGTCGCCATATATTCTATATTAACAGCAAGAGATGTGGTTTTTCCTCCAAATCCTTGTGGTCCTATTCCGAGTTTATTGATTTCTTCTAAAAGCTCTTCTTCTAAATTTCTATAATATTCATCTTTATTTCTCACATCAATAGACCTTAGAGCAGCCTTTTTAGCTAAGTGTGCACAAAAATCAAAATTTCCTCCTATTCCTACGCCGACTATTATAGGTGGGCATGGATTAGGTCCAGCTTCTTTAACAGTTTCAATAACGAATTTTTTAACCCCTAGAATCCCATCAGAAGGCTTTAACATCTTTAGCGTGCTCATATTCTCAGATCCAAACCCCTTTGGTGCGACTACAATTTTAAGTTTATCTCCTAAAGTTACATCATATTTAATGAAGGCAGGAGTATTATCCCCAGTGTTTATCCTATTTAATGGATCTTTAACTACAGATTTTCTTAAATATCCATCTTTATAACCTCTTCTAACCCCTTCGTTAATCGCATCTTCTAAAAGACCACCCACAATATGCACATCTTGCCCAATCTCCACAAATACACATGCGGCTCCAGTATCTTGACATATAGGCACCTTTTTTTCTTTTGCAATATCAGCATTTTTTATGATTTTATCTAAAATATCTTTTGCCATTGGAAATTCTTCTTCATCATGACAATTATTAAGGGCATTTTTCACATCATCATTTAAGAAATAATTGCTATCTATGGAAATATTTCTCACTTCATCAATTATTTTCTCTACGTGGATCTCTTTCATAGTGCTACTTTTTGCTTTTTCTATTCTTAAGTGCTTTTTCATATTTCTCCTTCTTCTTCTGCTTCTCCTCTTCTTTTTTCTTCTCCTCTTCTTTTAACTTTTCTTCTTCAATTCTCTTTCTTTCTGCTTCCTTTTCCTCTTCCTCCATTTTTCTTTTTTCCGCTTCTTCTTTATCTAATTCATCCTTATATCCTTCAATCATCTTTTCAAATTCCTTATGATTTAAATTAGTGACATATGCTTTTGTAGTCTTTATATCATAGACTTTACAAGTCGCATAAGATTTAAATCCTGAAACCAATGAATATTTTCCATCATCTAATTTTCTTACAATTAAGCACCACAATTTAAGAGTATTATCTTCGTTAAAAATTCCTTCAAGTATTACCCTCTTTCTGTAATTAGTAGTATGCTCCTCCTCAGTTAAAATAATATCTTCTAGATTTAAATCTATTAACTTATCTTGGTTATTCTCTCTAAACAATGCTAAATTTTGACTCTTAGTTCTTTTAACTAATATTTCTTTTTGATTTTCAATCTCTGCCTCAACCTTTGCTTGAATCTTTTCATCGTTTTTCTCTCTCAGTAAAATGTGCATGCAGGCTACATTTATACATGGATTACCACTTTTAGTTTCTGAAGCCGTAAGATCACCTTGGATAAAAAATATCGAATCATTTTTAACATTTTTGCGTATTTTACTCCATTGAGCATTTGGAACATTTACAATAAATAAGCTTTCAAGTGGACTTCTTAAAGATTTAGCAACTCTTTCGCTCATAGTACCCTTAAACAATAATTCAATGGATTCTTTTTTTGCCCTCGGCTCTTTTATCGGTGTACCTGTAATCTTTATACTTGTATTTGTATTCATAAAATTTCCCCCCTAAACAATTATTTTTATCTATTAATTTAATTATATTACCTTAGTTATATTTTATAAAGTTCAAAATGGCTATTTATACGCATCAGCGTATAAATAGCCATTTTGCGCCAGCCCCCTAAAAATTTATTTTTTCCTATTAGCTAAAGCAACAACCCTATTCATCTCATTATTGACGATCATATATCCTTCATCGACACCCATGCCAGGTTTTGCAAGGACTTGAGCTGCACCACAAGCAATGCCAATATTTGTGCAAACCTCAGCAGATCTATTGGTCTCATTGCAAGTTCCTCCGCAATACGCTCCTATACCTTTCTTTATACAATAGAGTATTGATTCTACTATATTGTTTATTCCTCCTAAATCCGGTGTTTTAATTTGAAGCATATGCCCAGCTCTATTGTCAGCAAAATACACTATATCATCGTAAGTATTGCACCATTCGTCAGCTACGATTTCTAGCTTAATTCCTCTTTCATCTACCATCTTCGTCAAATCACGAAGAGCAAGCATCTGCTTTTCCCTATCTTCCACATCAACAGGTCCCTCAACCCTTAATTTAAATGGCATTGCAGCATTTTCTAATTCTCCCATATAATCCACAATGGACTCATTATTATCAAATATCAATCCCAATGTACCATATAGGTCTATATGAAATATTGGATTATAATCGTCTCTGCTTCTCAAAGCAATGACCCTATCCCTGAGCCAGGCTACGTATTTTAAAAGCTCTTCTCCATGTCTACCTAATTTTTCAACATTATTTATCAAAGCATGAGGTAATACATCCGCTTCTTTTATTATCATTTTATCAGCGTTTATATACCTATCGTCACCAGACTGAGTAAATATTGGAACCCTTTTTATCTCTACACCAGTATTATATTCATTCTTAATAACTTCTGCCATTGTTATCTTATCTGCTTTTGAAACAGCATCTAAAATAGCCTGAGTTATACCGTATCTTATTGCTGTATGAAGCCTTTTACCATCTATATGCAGATTATCAAATTCTTCAGCCATTTCTTTAAATGTTGTAATATCTCTATTTATCAATTTTGGCTTTATATTTTCTTCAATAAAAGGAATAAAATCTTTAGCTAAAAACAGAGGATCTCTTCCACCAGCTCCTGAATATTGAACTGCAGCGCAATCTCCATAAGCTACACTTCCATCTTCTAATATTAGCATGATAGATATGCTCTCTCCAGGCATTCTAATCCTTGTAAACCCTTCTGTTACAGGCTCTCCTATATAATTAAATCCATCGTTTTTAGCACCTTTTTTTATTGCTCTTTGATCGTCAAAATAAAACCCAGTCCTACCAGCAGAACAAACTAAATCCACTATCTTCATATTTTACCTCCATTCATTATCTTAATGTTCTCCAACTAATATACCTTTTGATACTGAAAAAATATCATCTACAGTCATGTCAAAATCTATACCTCTATGTTGCAGTTTAGCTCTCTTTTCAAGTTTCATCATATTAAAATCTATAAGATCCTTTGTGAATGGAACATTTCCAAGTTTCAAATATCTTACAGCTCCCTTATGATCTCTTGCTGGCATCATCTTCCCTGCATTATACTTGCTCGGCGCAAATGGTATGTCTATGATTCCAATTTCAAAAGCCTTAACCACACCTTGAGCTAAATCTCCTTTTCCCACTTCGAATACTTTATCGATAATGCACTTAGTTTCAGCTTTTATTATTTCCATTTCCTCCAAGAGTTTTCTACCTGACGGCATCCTCTGTCCTTTTAATAGGTTAATAGCCATCTTTGTTGCGAGAAGTCCTTGAGCGTTAGCTTCTTTTCTTGGAATTCCAACTGCTTCTTCTGGAGTCTTTACGATAACTTTTGTAGCTCCTGAAAGCGCGGCTGCAACGGCTCCATAAGATATAAGAGCAAAAGCCTTAGCATCATTGTCAGGAAAACCACCCATCCACTGGTGCATAACTGTTGTAAGGTCAATACCATCATATCCATAATTTAATAAATATTCCTCACATTGTGTATCAAGTGCCCTGATTGATGCAATATCCTGTATTAAATTGCCGCATTGACCATATCCTACGGTAATATTTTTAACTCCCTGCTCGGCTGCAAGCAGTGCTTCGATAATTGCAACTGCATTAGAGGTACTTGGAGGTACTAAAGTTCCAGTTAAAGGTCCAAAAGGCTCTCTGTTTATTGTAATGCCACTTTGCTGGTAAAATCCCACTAATCTATCACAATATTGCCAGTTTAAAATCGAATTCTCTAAAGAGACGTTTTTTGCATAAGGTATATTGTAAGATATGCCTCCACCTTCATTAGAAGTCCACCCTGATGCATGTATTATTTCAGCTAGAAGCCTGGCATCAGGTGTACCATGTCTTGCCTGGAGAGGCTTATTGACATTTTCATATACTGTTTTGCATCCGTCAATCCCATAATTTACAGCTGGGAAGCCATTTAAAAATGATCTGTTTGCTTTCTGGCTTTCTTCTATCCCTTTTTCACACTCGTGATATCTATTTTGTCTCGTATAGCTATCGATTGTAGTTGGTAACAGATCAGCTTCACCAAATCTATCGAGATAATTTAATAATTCTATATGCCTGTTTATCAATGCAACTCCAGCTCTAGGCTGAGTCAATGTTACTTTTGCAAGCTTCGCTTCTATCAATTTTTTAGGGAAATTTTTATGGTCCGGGACAGATTCAAGATATTTAATTGCTTCATCTATATTTACTTGTTTTCCTGTGGGCCATTGATTTAAGACTTCTTTTCTTTCGTTAAAAAAAACGTCCAAAGACCATTTTCTATTTTTAAGTTCCACCATAAACAATCCTTTCAATCCTTTAAATATTTCTTAAATTTCCTTTATATACCTTTTCATTATTCTAAGAGCTTTATCTCTATAATCTATGCTAAGAAGTCCCATGCTAGATAAAATATATTCTTTATCTAATAAATATTTTGGACTTTTAGGCTTTAAAATATGAAATTCCTTATCTTTATAGAGTCCGGCCTCTAAAATATCTTTAGGATTTCTACTGTGAATCATAACACCACCTGTAGCAATTAAATATTTTATCTCTGTTAAATCCTTACCATATTGATAATACACAGGACCTATGGGAGAATGTATCCATTCAAGATGTCCAACATGTCTTTCTATAGCCATTTCTGTAGCGCATTTTGCTATTGTCTCATCAAATCTTTCATCCTTATCATCTTTTGGCACCATCTTAATATTTTCATTTCTATATAAACATTCTTTTTCTATGTCAATAGTATCATCATTTAGATATTTTTTAATTTTTCTTTCTCCTGCTGCTAAAAAAAGCGAATGTGCTGAATATCTCATCCCCAAATCACCTTCAACAGTCCTTTTAGCAAAAGGTTCTTCCAATCCTCTCATCTCGATATCATTTGCAGGGTCTCCTTTTCCAACAGAATGGACATCTGTAGTTGCTCCTCCAATATCTATTATCATGAGACTACCAATCCCATCTTCTCTATCTGTTCCTTTGCTTAAAATTTCCGCAGCGTTTAAAACTGCAGCAGGAGTTGGCATTAAAATTCCATTTATATAGTTTTCAGCATTTTTCATACCTTTTGCTTCAATTATTTTTTCCATAAATGTCTTTCGAATTTCTTCTTTAGCAGGTTCAGCATTAAGCTGATTTAGTTTTGGCATGACATTTTCACACATTCTATAATATATGTTATTTTCTTTAAAAATATCCTCAATCTCGTCCTGACAAGTTTTATTTCCAGCTACAACGATTGGAATATTAAGCTTGTGTTTTGCTATCATCATTGCATTGTGCAAGATGCATTTTTTATTTCCTCCATCTGTCCCACCAGCTAAAAGGATTATATCGGTTTTATTATTTTTAATTTCCTCAATTTCTTTGTTAGTTACTTCAAAAGAATATACCTTTTGAACTTTTGCACCAGCCCCAAGAGCTGCTCTTTTAGCTGCTTCTGTTGTAAGTTCAGGTACAAGCCCTAGTGCTGCCATCTTAAGCCCTCCAGCAGCAGATGAACATGCCAGTTTTTTAACAATATTGACTTTATTCGCTATTAGTCTATGTTGCAACTTATTAAAAGCGTTTTCAAATCCAATCATTATGTCGGATTCCACAGTAGTTATATCTTTTGAAGTTGCTATTATTTCCTCATTTTTTATATCGACTAATGTTAATTTTGTAAAGGTCGATCCAAAGTCAATCAATAAATAACAGTCCATTAAATCACCTTCAACATTTAATTCCAAAGTCTTTATTCAAATTAATTATAGCCTCTTTAGCATCAGTTCCAGGTGGAAAAACCCTATTAAATCC
>Ga0209629_10000625_pt1 | contig 19909 bp, 5 predicted proteins | sample TergutCu122P5_FD_187286 | JGI IMG/M metagenome (GOLD analysis project Ga0209629, IMG submission 187286) | Cubitermes ugandensis P5 segment gut microbial communities from Kakamega Forest, Kenya - Cu122 P5 (SPAdes) (version 2) | ecosystem: Host-associated > Arthropoda: Insects > Digestive system >...
AGTGAAGCTGTACTGCTAGTGCCACAGTGAAGCTGTACTGCTAGTGCCACAGTGAAGCTGTACTTCTAGTGCCACAGTGAAGCTTTATTGCTAGTGCCACAGTGAAGCTGTACTGCTAGTGCCAGAGTGAAGCTGTACTCTTAGTGCCACAGTGAAGCTGTACTACTAGTGCTACAGTGAAGCTGTACTGCTAGTGCCACAATGAAGCTGTACTGCTAGTGCCACAGTGAAAGTGTACTCTTAGTGCCACAGTGAAGATGCACTGCTAGTGCCACAGTGAAGCTGTACTGCTAGTGCCACAGTGAAGCTGTACTGCTAGTGCCACAGTGAAGCTGTACTTCTAGTGCCACAGTGAAGCTGTACTCTTAGTGCCACAGTGAAGCTGTACTGCTAGTGCCACAGTGAAGCTGTACTCTTAGTGCCACAGTGAAGCTCTACTGCTAGTGCCACAGTGAAGCTGCACTACTAGTGCTACAGTGAAGCTGTACTGCTAGTGCCACAGTGAAGCTGTACTGCTAGTGCCACAGTGAAGCTGTACTGCTAGTGCCACAGTGAAGCTGTACTGCTAGTGTCACAGTGAAGCTGTATTGCTAGTGCCACAGTGAAGCTGTAGTCTTAGTGCCACAGTGAAGCTGTTCTGCTAGTGCCACAGTAATGCTGTACTGCTAGTGCCACAGTGATGCTGTACTGCTAGTGGCACAGTGAAGCTGTTCTGCTACTGCCGCATATGTCTTCATGGAACGGTCAGGAACAGATTTAATTTTCCTACATTTTAAGCTGGATGTACATCTAGGGGTCAATGTTTCATGCTACAGGCAAGGAACACATTTTGCATTTCTGTAATTCAATATGTTGGTCATCTGAAAATATGATGATGACGATGAGTTTCATCATGATGATGATGGTGAAAGTGTTCAGGAGGGGGACAGGGACAGGATATCTGAGAACAGTTAATTTAAATCAGATTACAATACCCCCCAACTATTACAGTACAGCAGTATTTCTGCACACTGTCACACAGTCAACAGTCTGTTCATGCTGCCACACAACATGTTAACAGTACTGTACAGAAATGTGCTGCATGTCATTTCTTTGCTCAGGAAGAACAGTAACTGTTGTGAAGCACAAAATGTGCCTTTCTGTTCAGGGATGTCAACATGTCAGTGCAATAAGCCTCATCTACAAATGGCAGAAAATCACAAACAAGTAGGTTTTCTTCAAACAGCACCACATTTTGTTTTCAGAAGCCTGCTGTCTCATTGTTCCAGTGTCTCACAATGGCTGCCTTGCTGTGTTTTGTATGGATCGTACATACAGATCTTACCTTGTTGTCTGTTACATTTATATGTTGTGTTAAATGCTGCAAGATTTCTCTGGCACATCTTTATTATTTCTCCCATTGCTCAGTTCCAAACCTCTGCCACAGTAAAAAAGAAACTACCCATTCCACTTGCACCACATGCTCACATTCACGCACACTTGCCAGTTTTTAAAATCTTCAGAGAAGCTAGTGAATATTATCTCTGGTTGGTGTAACATGATTCAAAATTTATAGCAGCATGCCTGAGAAATATCCAGTGACCGATGTGATAGAAAAACTTACCAGACGCTGGAAGACTAAAGTTTCAGCACTATAACCCGCAGAGTGTGGATTACTACTGACAAAGAAAGTGTACAGCAATACCCCTACTTCCCCTCTGGGTCTTCTGGTCTGTTCCAGGGCGAACTTTTAACTTTAAATGTTCCTGTAACCTAACAGCTTATCGATTACTCTGGAAACAAAATGACCTTCCATACCAAAATGGCCACCCAATGATTGAACATTATAAAACCTTTGATAAGCACAAGAATTTTTAAATCACACACTAAACATATACTGTGTGTATATCAACAAATGTAATCACCATTCGGACGTTAAAACAACCGTAACTGATGCAATATAAAGCAATCTGCCCCTTCCCTTAAATAACCTCAGCAAGTTACAAAATTTTTATTGTTTGTTTCATCTACAGCGTACAACAGATAAAGGTACTTTGAATGTTTCTGTGTTTACCCTCAGTCCCTTCAGGTAGAAGCTAGAGGAAGAGGATCTCCATTACACCACAATCGTGTCCTTCGAACATTCCGGGTCACGAATATTCAGTGATTCTAGTATTCAAGTGCAGTTAACTGATAGGGAATGTTGATCCGGGAAGAAAGATAAAAAATAGAGAGAATTTTGAACGGGAACAGAGGCGTCGATCTGCCGGTCGCTTTATACCGTTAATGGTCATACGAACATCACATTTTGTGCTGCTGTCTCGTCAAATACCATCACTGGTATTGTAATGCAGCAATTGTGTTAGGCAGCAACGTTGTGATGTGCAGATTTAGGTATGATTTGGGGTGTGACGTGGTGTGCCTTTGGTTGTTTGATTGCCGACGTTTTGAAAGCACCATGTCACTAGAAAACGTTGGCAAACCTGTAACGTGCTCCGTTAAGTAGACTATTAACGTACCTGACTGTTCAAAACCTGCTGTTTACTTTAAGTAACAATAATTTTGACATTCAGCAATTTTACGTTCTGCCCTCAAAGTGTATTTATGTGTTTTGTGTGGATCTGAGAAAAACAGCGATTATTTCCATATACAGCATTAAATGACTGATTTCTATTAAAAAGATTTAAATCTTTACAGCCCAGTGGTCACAATATGTACCTCCAGTTTAACATCCAGCAATTCTACGTTCTGCCCACGCAGTTTATTTATGTCTTCTGTGTGAATCTCAGAACAAACGGCAATTATTTCCCTATACAGAAATAACTTCCTCCCTCTAGAAAAATTTTATTGTATTACCATGAATCATACATTTTTATTCCACACCTCTCAGCATATCAATTGCAGTATTACCATTCAGTGTACTGAGTACATTGATTTTGGATATGTGTTATCAGTTGGCTATAACCCAATTAGAAAATGTTGAGGTCATACTTAGATGAGTCGGAGATGTGTTCCTAATTGTTGCGTTGCGGTTACTAAAAAATATCGGTAAATTCCCAGCGCACTAAACATGTTCCAATTCATCGGTACGTAATGTGAGAATATGTTGTGGAGGGGGTATGAAGATTTAGTAATATTTTTGTGTGGCCAGCTGTACAATAAATATTCAGTAAACCCGGTCTATGATGTATTTCAGTCAGCAAGTAGCACCCACCCTCCAAATTTATCTAAACTTACCGTTAATTTACTGCACTCACAATCTCCCCGTCATTAACAATCAATGCTTCATCTCCACTTTCCAATTAACATCCACAAGCCACCCTCTGTGTCCTTTAGACGTTTCACTATTTCAACTCAACAGCCACTGAACAAACACAATACATTCTATAATCATTGCACGGTATCCAGTCACATGTACTGAGATGCACACTGTAACTGTGAAGTTGTGTTTGTTCGTTCTACAGACCAGCGTGTAGTTTGTATTGTGCATTAGAATTAAGTGTGGAAATTTTTATGTATATTTGAAAGTTGTCATTTGAGAATGAGAATGAATATGGTACTGAATTATTTTTTACATGCAGTCGATATATTTAACATTCTGTAGCTGTATGTACAGGATATGTAGTGACAGAACATGAGGGAAATATAAATATGGGACAATATTACAGTTAATAATAGAGTTAATACATTTTATAGTTTGTAGCGGTATATACAAAATATGTAGCAACAAAACACAAGGGAAATATGAATATAAAACAAAATAAAAATAATAAAGTTCTATTCAGACTGTCAATTTTCAATAAATGTGCAACACAATCGTAACATTACCATAACTATAGTTATCACTACACTTACAATTTAACAATACCGTGTTGCTGTTTTTGATGCAATTATAAAATTCAGCAATCATTAAACCTTTAAACTGACAGATGGGACACATAAATCTGTAAGTACAAGCGCCATGAGTATAAACAGAACGGTAACATTAGCATTAAATTCAGTTTACCACAATAATAATAATAATAATAATAATAATAATAATAATAATAATGCTCTCTGCAGCTAACAGTACGCATTACGGCAATGTTCTGGCGCCATATATTTAATTGCGCCAGGGTAGTGCTTTCGGTATAGCTACCAGCTACCGGCTGGACGGTCCTGTGTTCGAATGCAGTTGGGAGCGATCTTCCCTTCTCTGTCCAGACCAGACCTGGGTGAGACCCATCATGTTCTACAGTCGCTAAATAGCCCTTACCTCGAGGGTAAAGCGGTCAGAGCACGGGACTGACTGACTTCCCAACCCCATATAGAGCCAAGTTTAAGCATCAGTAGTACTTCTGTCAGTCACGGCTTTTTATGTGGTGACATTTATATTTCATGCATTCTATGTTTAATGAGAATTCTTACGTAACATTCATTGACTGTTATTCCAGTAAACACTAACTTGCCCCTCAATAGCAACTGTACACAGTGTACTGTTAGTGCTGACATTGCTAATGTCTATACAGTACAGTTGCTAGCTTTGCAGACTAACTTAAATCAAAATATTTTACACATCCACTAATATACCAATATTTACAAATGTATATGCAATATCATAACAACACTCAACAGTACATACAGTTACAATACGATATCAAAACAACAAACCTATCCTATATTTAACACACTTTACCACAACCAACAATAACTCTGTACAACATCCATCTCTACTGAACAACACTGAAAGGTAATTTTAACTGCATACTGTTTACAGTCCGCTGACAGCCAACATTCCCACTGTTGTTGCTGACCCACCAACACACTGACTGCTGTTCATACACAAATAGCACAACATTTGTGTCAACATCACATAGGCTTATACTCTTTGTGCTGCTGTTACATGGAACACTTCCATACAAATAAAACCCGTTGTTTTAATCCAGAGGAAGTAACTGGAAATTTATGAAACTCCTGCTTCTAAGATTGTCACAAAATCCCAGTCACTCAAAAAAAATTAATTCTCTGCTCATCCACAGCACGTAACTTGCCGGTCCAAGCACCATTGACACACCAGCTGTCTAAAGTCCTGCTGCTGGCTGACCAGCTACAATTTCCACCCCTGTCACCAAGGTAAGTCTTTGCACATCGACCAAATAAAACAACAACAGCTTGAATTCCCAGTATTCTACTGACTCTAAGATGCCAATTTTTTAAAATATCAAGACACATGACTGACATATCCTCCAAATTGTGCCTTCACAATCAAACTGTGTGCCTCACTGCTGTTCATTCAGCCCAGGGAAATATTTCATATTAAAACGGTCGGTCCAGTTTACCCTCCTCTGCTGTAACGTGCAGGTGGCCCTTCCATTATCATCTGTGTTTATTTAAAATTTATATTTTATCTCATGTGTTGTTAGTTTCTCTTTAGCCTACTCGGCAACTTCTCTGCTATATCTACAGTTTGCCGCTCTGTTACAAGTTGCCTGACAGTCCTAACCTTTTTGGTCTGTGGATAATAATTTATAATACATATTCTCTGTTATTAGTAACATTTTAGCCCACTCACATAAATTATGTAACAAATATAATATGTTCCAATTAGTTGCCACGTGCCAGTCGGTCCTTACCTTATGATCTGTGACTAAAAATTATTAGGATGCGTGTCAGGAAAGTAAAGATACGAGTACATCCCGTGTAGGCCGATAAGGAAATTCCTTATGGTTCTTGTGGTAACACTGCTATCGACCTTGGCCCCTTACCTGTGAGCCATGCTCGTTTGACAGTGGCGGAACCGGCTTTGTTTGAGTGACACGTGTTCCAAATAGCAGCGCCGATCCAAAGTCCCGACAAATGCGAGGTGAGTTCCGTCATACGATTTCTCGAAGCAAAAGTGAACGTCCAACGGAAATTCACGAACAAATTTTGCTGTTTATGGTAAGGTTATGAATCTGCAAAATATGATAAAGGGGTGCCGTAAATTCTCTGACGGAGGGACTGATGTTCACGACGAAAAAGGGAGCGGTAGTCCATTTTTTATCTCTGGCGACCTTCTTCACGAAATAGAAGAAGAAATTCATGAAAATCTAAGCGTGACGATAAGAGAAGTTGCATCACATCATTCTCGAAGTGCACAAGACCACAATTCATGAAGCTGTGACAGAAAAATTAGGGTACAGAAAATTGTGAGAACGATAGTTGCCCAAAATTTTAACGGACGATCACAAAACGAAACGGATGGGTTCCGCGCTGAAGTTTCTCACCCGCTACGCACTGGACTCCATTTTGAATAGACAGGAAACATAAGGAAACCTAAAGAAACATCCTTCTGGGAAAAATTTCGAAGACAATAATGAGGCACAAGAAGATGTCATAACGTTGTTCAAAGAGCAAGCGGCAGACTTCTATGTTTCGGGGATACAGAAGCTGGTTCCATGACTTTTCAAATGTTTGAACAATGCCGGCGACTGTGTTGATAAATGAAGTTATGTACAGGCAATTCATTCACACTATCGCTTTTGTAAGTTAAAAATGCTGTACATATTTAAGACCTATGTAACTTTACTGTCTGGACACGTTTCGTATTTATCTTCTCTCTTATTAGTTTCTCTTCTGCCCACTCCCATAATTTCTGCATTACATATAATTTTCCCTACACCCTGCCTCATGCTATTGGGTCCTTCCCTTATCGTCTGTGCGTAATAACATTTCATTTTTATCTACTGTCTTGTTAATTTCTCCTCATCTCACTCCCATATTTTCTGCATTACCTCTAGTTCGACTTCATATGCTGCCTCATGCCAGGCTGTCCTTCCCTTATTGTCTGTGCGTAATAAAATTTCATATTTTAATTCCTCCCTTGTTAGTTTTCCTTCAGCCCACTCCCATATTTTCTTTATTACATCTACTTTGCCCTTATATGCTGCCACGTGCCAGACGGTCCTTCCCTCATTGTCTATGCATAATAATATTTCATTTTTTATCTCTTCTGTCGTTAGGTTTCCTTCAGCCCACTCCCATATTTTCTTCAATAAATCTTGATTGCCCTTATATGCTGCCACATGCCAGACGGTCCTTCCCTCATTGTCTATGCGTAACAACGTTTCATTTTTTATCTCCTCTGTCGTTAGCTTTTCTTCAGCCCACTCCCATATTTTCTGCAATACATCTTGAGTGCCCTTATATGCTGCCACATGCCAGACGGTCCTTCTCTCATTGTCTATGCGTAATAACATTCCATTTTTTATCTCCTCTGTTGTTAGCTTTTCTTCAGCCCACTCCCATATTTTCTGCAATACATCTTGATTGCCTTTATATGCTGCCTCATGCCAGACGGTTCTTCCCTCATTGTCTATGCGTAATAACATTTCATTTTTTATCTCCTCTGTCGTTAGCTTTTCTTCAGCCCACTCCCATATTCTCTGCAATATATCTTGATTGCCCTTATATGCTGCTACATGCCAGACGGTTCTTCCCTCATTGTCTATGCGTAATAACATTTCATTTTTTATCTCCTGTGTCATTAGCTTTTCTTCAGCCCACTCCCATATTTTCTGCAATACATCTTGATTGCCCTTATATGCTGCCACATGCCAGACGGTCCTTCCTTCATTGAATATGCGTAATAATATTTCATTTTTTATCTCCTCTGTTGTTAGCTTTTCTTCAGCCCACTCCCATATTTTCTGCAATACATATTGATTGCCCCTATATACTGCATCAAGCCAAACGGTCCTTCCCTCATCGTGTGTGCGTAATAACATTACAATTTTTATCTCCTCTGTTGTGAGATGCTCTTGAGTCCACTCCCACATTTTATGCATTATTTGTAGTTTGTCCCAATTTCGTACCAAATACCAGATGGTCCTTCCCTTATTGTCCATGCGTAATACCATTTCCTTTTTTATCTCATCTGTTTTTAGGTTTCCTTCAGCCCAATCCCATATTTTCTGTAATACATTTTGATTGCTCCAACATATTGCCCTAATCCAGACGGTCAGTCCCTCACGGTCTGTGCGTAATAACATTTCTGCCTTTAACTCGTCTGTTGTTAATTTCTTTTCAGCCCACTCCCATATTTTCTGCAATACATATTGATTGCCCCTATACACTGCATCAAGCCAGACGGTCCTTCCCTCATCGTGTGTGCGTAATAACATTACAATTTTTATCTCTTCTGTTGTAAGATTCTCTTGAGCCCACTTCCACATTTTATACATTATACGTAATTCGTCCCAATTTCGTACCAAATACCAGATGGTCCTTCCCTTATTGTCCATGCGTAATACCATTTCCTTTTTTATCTCATCTGGTTTTAGGTTTCCTTCAGCCCACTCCCATATTTTCTGCAATACATTTTGATTACAACAATATACTGCCCTAACCCAGACGGTCAGTCCCTCAAAGTCTGTGCGTAATAACATTACCCCCTTTAACTCGTCTGTTGTTAGTTTCTTTTCAGCCCACTCCCATATTTTCTGTATTAAATTCTGTTTGCCCCATTGTACTGCCTTAAGCCAGAAGGTCCTTCCCTTATAGTCTGTGTGTATTAACAATTCATATTTTAGCTCCTCTCTTGTTAGATTCTCTTGAGCCCAATCCCACATATCCTGCATTATATCTAGTTTGCTCCATTCTTCTGCCATGTGCAAGATGGTCCTTCCGTAAGAATCTGTGCGAAATAAAATTTCATTCCTTATCCCATCTGTAGTTAGTTCTTCTTCAGCCCACTTCCATAATTTCTGCAATACCTTTATGTTACCCATCCCCGCGGCCTGGTCCCAGGCACCTCCTCTTCTCCATTTACCTTTTCCTAGCAACAGCTGATTTATTGCTTCTTCGAACCCTGTTGCTTTGGCGATATCTAACAAAAACTCAACAATATTAGCATTACCTTCCATCGCTGCTCTGTTTAATGTTTCTTCAGCGTAACTTTTTGGGCCATTTATCCAATCTGCGTACTCTTTTAGCACTTCTTTTGGTGGCTTAGTCCTTGACAATAAGCCATCTACAAAAACTCTAATCACCTTATATTGTTCTTTCTGAAATATAACCCTCAGTATAAAAGCCTGTACTTGCTCTGAAATGTTGTTCCCCTCCGTCAAGCGGTTCACCAAATAATCCGCAACATAATACTCGGCAAAGGTGCGGTGAATAAAGTGCGGTTTACCGTCGTGACTTACTTGCACTATCCCAATCCTTGTTAGTTCTTCGGTTGAAAAAAATGTTTCTGTGTTGTTCTGAAAGAGTGTCACTTGTTCCTCGTTGAACAACACTTGCAAGGCCAGCAGCTGATGATGCTTTCTCATTTCCCTTAACTCGCGTTTTCTTTGCTCCTTAGCAGACACGCTATTGACCGGGACTTGAAGCTTTTCCTCCTGATAGATGTCATATTTTCTTTCAATGAATCGTTTGTATAACACCAACAAGTCAAGCTTGAACGGTGACATAGGCGTGGATCCTGCTGACTGAAAAAATATTTTAACTTCTTCTTCAAAAGCCTCCGCCAACATGCGGGTCTGCAGTGGGATGCCGGTGAACTGACTGTCATAGTCACTAATTGATTTTGCCAGTTTCTTAATTAAATGTTTGGCATAGATCTGTAACTTGTTCTTTTCTACTTCTTCGTCTTTATTTTCTGGTTTAGTGAACCAGTCACTTAGACTCCAAAACTTGTCCAAAAATTCAATTTGATTTTCTTCAGAAAAAGGTTCCAGTGTGTAGGACAGCTGTTGTAGCTTACCTTCCAATTCCTCTCTCAGGTGCGGTCTGGTGGTGACCCACAGCTGTTCTACCGCCGTCTGCCTTAGAACTTGCAGTAAATCAATGATAGTCTCTTCGTATAACGGACTTATTTCATCAAATCCGTCCAGCATTATTACTAATCTTACTTTCTGCTTCGGCCTACAACACTCTTTAAATAATTCCATCTCTAAGCCAGTTTTAAGCTTCAGCAGTTTCTTCGACACAAATTCAATTGCTTTCTCCATATCTATCTGTTCTTGTTTCAGTGCATTCAGAACATCTGTGTGGTCATTTAAGTCAATTCTCACCACCCACTTGGCTGGGAACTTCTGCTTTATTTGCTTAGACAGATGTGTCAGTACGGTCGATTTACCCATCCCTGCTGTATCTGAAATCAACATCACCCTCTTGTGCTGTGCTTGCTCCAACAACTTGTCTAAATCATCAGATGTATAAGTTTGTGAACCCTCCGTATCAATATATTCACGCAGTGTTTCTAAGCTTCCTTGCGATTGCTGTAAAACGAGGTACCCTGACTTTTCCTTCTGTACCCAATGCACATTACTGTTTGGATGCAGTTGACAGAGTTTTTTATATTCTCTTTCATGTCCAGCCAGATAAAAATCTGGACGTATTACATCTTGACCAATAAAAATGTCCTGTTTAATAGCTACCCGTTGACGAAGTGTTCTGCCGATATAGTAATCTTCATCGTAAGCATTTGCAATTGGCACTGGATCAGCAATTTTCAGTTCCTTTTCTTCCAGTAAAGCACAAAGAGGGAGAAATTGTGCTACTGGAGATTCAACAGACATGAGTTCCTTTAGAGAAATTATAGCGCCTTGAAATTTGACTGATTCCTCTAACAGTTTTTCTTGTGAACTGGTGGTTAAATCAGACCATGTTAACAATTCATCTCTTACAAAACCTTCCCCAGATATTCTCCTAATCATGTGGTGCAGGAAAGTAACGGTGCTGCCTCCTGGTCGAGTGATAAATACGATTTTGATGTTTCGTTTTTGTTTTATTGTGTCAAAGAGTGATCGGATTACGTCTTTTCTTTCTTCATCCAACAGCTGATTTTCTTCGCATGCCATCAGCAAGATGTGTGGAGTTAATTTTGACTGCATCGCTTTACTTAAGTCCATAAACTGGTTTACTTTTAACAAACGCTTTAATTTCAGTACTGTGTACTGACCTTCACTGAGACAACCGATCTTTTTAATAACCTGATAAACCTTCATTAGCCCTATCCATTCGTTCCCATCAACCATCTGTAACTGCAATATTTTCTGTTTCTCATTTCCTAGAAATACTCTGAAACTTTCTAGAAATTCTGTAAATCTCGAAGCGTCAGATTTAAATTCCAGTGGGCTTTGGTTAACCCTTTCGATATAACCTTTTGTTTCAATCTGATAAACCCTGTTTCTAATCTCATAAGACGACAAAGCACGACTTGTATTTTCTTTTATTTCAGGGAACAGCTGAAGCAACCGTTTCACATAGGGAATCAGTGCCTGCAATTCACTGCCATCTGTACAACATATTTTGTCGTTTTCAATCTCAAAGCCCTTTAATATATTTACAGCTTTTTCTTGGACCTCATCATTTTCAATTTCAGAGAACAGGTCTTCAGGCTTAAAGAATTCCGGTAACTGACGTAACCAACGATAACTCTCTAAAAACTGCCTCTCTTGTTGACAAAATACACCTAGCCTACTCACCCGCTCGTCATATGCTTTAGTTTGGTAACGCATCGGATGGTAACCCTCGATCTGGAAAGTTACGTCTCTTACTTCGAGGTGGTAGTCATTCAAATGCTTTGCCTCTTTGAAGAAACGTTTGTATTCTTCGCCTCGTCGAAAGCCAGCACAGATTGGCCAATCGATTACCTCCAGTATTTTGAGTTTTTCCTTTTCATCTTTATGTATTTGACCTTCTCTTGTTTGGAAGAAGTTCACAATTTTCTGCATACTATGTGCCTTCAAGTTGTAACACGCAGTATGCTTTCCCAACCAGCCCATATCAGAAAAATCAGGAAAGATACGATAGACCGTCCCTAAATGTGCATTACAAGTATTAATGCGATTTGGAGCAGAGAGATAACTAGTGATATCTAAGTGCTCTATGTCAATGGAACGCCCATCAAGCCGTACATCAAGTTTGTCAGTCATTTGTAACAACATTTCTTTGCAACCTGGGCTGTCAAAAACTACTGTGTGCGGATGATAATCATTGTCTTCTATACGTCTAAGGAAAAATTTACTTTCTGTCTTAAGATGCTCAGTGGTGAAGGTGGTTACTTGTGCTAACCAACCCCCTAGGGAGTGGCCGGTAAAGAACAGTTGAAAACAAACCCGATATTCCCGATTAACTCCTCCCAGCACTTCAAGAACCTTATGTGCAAAGGTGCTAGCAGATTCCATTTGCCAAACATACTGATTAAGCAGCACTCCCTTTACGTCTGCCCTAAGTGCTCCTAAATTTGTAGGGTCAGTGCCTCGATGAGCAATCACAACCTGCTGACGCTCAGGATGCCAATAGGCTGCACCAAAATAGCCGTTACCTTTGCTACTATTAGACGCTGTCGTCAGCAACTTCCAGCCGTCGAGTAAAGCTAACCGTGTCTCATACTGAGCGTCAGTCTCCCCTACATAATAGTCTTCATATGCCTTATAGGCGAATTGGGCCAGCAAATTGGGTGTGGGAAAAGGGGGCGTTGCTCTTAGTTGGCTAATGGGAGATACAACTTTACCTTTGAAGAAATAATTGCTGGCCAAATTTGACTTTGAGGCAACATGGGCTAGCAAGTTGGGTGTGGGAAAAACGGGGTTTCTTTGCAATTGACTTAGGAGGGTTTTGTTTTTGTTGAGGGAATTTTCGATCAACTGCTTAAAATTTTCATTGCTCAATTTCAGCCCTTCATCTACACTTAAGTTTCCAGAGAACGGCGGCAAAACATTTGGTGTCGTTGGCTGACCGCTTTGCCACGCTAAACTTTCTGTCGCGCTGTTCTGGAAATTAGCACTTCCCAAGGCAGACATCTTTTCTTCACAGCTCTGCGCACTGTTACGTCATTTTCCAGTTATCATAGAACGTAATACAATTGTTAATGCAAAATATCAAAGGAATTTGTAAATAGGATTGAAATACACTACACAATGTTTACTTAAGTCCATATACGTTCTCAACTTACGCAGTAAATTGAAATTTAGAAGTCAACTAAAGAAACTACATATATTTAGGACCACTGCGATATGCTGCATAGACTGGCATTGAATTTATCTTCTCTAATATGATGCACAGTGTCATCAGTCACACTTGTCAGTTATATCTGTCCAACAGCAAAACCACCATGCCAGATATTGTTGAAGGCACTTATCTGTAATAAACAGACTGCTAGAACTTTCAGTGTAATATCACGTAGTGAAGACACTTTCTGTTCACTGTCACTGTGATGTTTGCAGTACTGTTGTGTGGCATTCTGCAGGATGTAGAACGACCTTGGTCTGTCTACGGCTTAATGCCACAGTGGTTACCTCTAATGGTGTTACAGTATGTGGCAGCAAGTTTCCACCTACCGTCAGTAAACACTGCCAATATTAACACAGTGCAATACCCAAAACCATAAAGCATTATGAAATACCAACAACTCCAGCTGTTGTGACATCCACGGTGTTGCTTCTTCAGTCCAACATCATGGCAGCCTTTGATCACAGTAACAGCAGTCTCTTCTTTGATGTCTCCTCACGTCTGCCAAAATACATCCATTATAACACAAAATTAAATTTCAATTCTGTACGGCCCATTTCTGCAGAAACCCTCACACTCGTGCCCAAAATTCGAACTACCAACAAACAACATACCAACATTTTAATCTCTTAATACCCACCGCAATGTGCTGATAACCTTATTCAACTGAGTAAATAATTACTAATTGTGACAGAATGCAATTCGGGATGCAGAATTGGGTTGTTATTGGAAATGGTTTTTTGAAGGCGGATTAGTATAAGTACGATAATTGCCATTCATATTATTTTTCTAAAATTGAGAATTAATTAATAGTTATGAAATTACGCACATTTCACCATTTCATTTGCCACGAAAGCCCTTAGGGGAGTAGAGGTATAGCTCATAGATATGAAATTAAAAACTGAATAAATAGGAAATATATTAAGTGCTAAATTCACAACAGGAACACGCACTATTTTTGTAGTGCACTTTATTTGTGTCTGTCTTGACATATCATTGGGAATAAAGATTCCAATAAATATATATGTCTTAATTTTGGAACTTAACTACTTACTCACTCCACGTAGCAGATTCCTTCTTGAGAAGCTAACAACTAGTCAAAAATTCCCCACATTTTGTAGAACCAGAAGGTTCATTACCTCATTCTCAACTGCCGGTCACCTGTCTCTTTCCTGAGCCAGCTGTATCCAGTCCATACCCCCATAGCCCACATTCGAAGATCCATCTTAATATTATACTCCCATCTACGCCTGGGTCCCCCAGTGGTCTCTTTCCTTCAGGTTTCCTCACCATAACCCTGTATACAACTCTCCTCTCCCCATGAGTGCTAAATGACCCGCCCATCCCATTCTTTTAGATTTTACCATCCGCACAATATTCGGTGTGAAATACAAATAATAAAGTTCTTCATTATGTAGTTTTCCCCAATCCCCTGTTACCCCATCACTCTTAGCTCCAAATATTTTCCTCAACATCCTATTCTCAAACGCTGCACCGAATAATAGCAACTATTCCCTGATTTCCATCTGCTCTTAATATTGAAAACCCGTATTTTAACAAACTCACTTAACATCCGGCTTTTCATTCCGGGTATTAAGTACTACGGATAAATTAAGATATGTTGAAAATGATTCCTAACTTTCAAAAGCAGTTGGCAGCAGACAGTTGTAACAACCATAGCACACAAACACCAAACATCGCCTTCTGTATGATTACGGCACAAAACACGCAGTGCAAACCGCAGCATTGCAAAACACATATCAAGGGTCATAATTACCAACATGAGGAACACAACTACCAATAACAGAACTTTAATGAATACACACGTTTTTACCCGGAATTATCGTTAAACCTAAGTAATTTTCTTCTGTAATTCAGAAAATCATTTAGAGTACCTTGAAGGAACAAGATGGAGGTGTGCTTCAACACCTCAGCAGTAATGCTTACCGTTTTTATGGGTATTTATTTTTATTTACATTTTTATTTGGGGCCTGGTGTAGCGTAGTGGTTAAGACACTGCACTACTAGTCGGAGGGTCCCGGGATCGATTCCCGGTGGTGTCACTGGGGATTTTTTGTGGTACCCCGACGGAACCAAGTGCCCTGAGTTCGACTCAGCCTCTGAAGGTGAGCACCATGGATTTTACCTGGGGTAAAGGCGGCAGGTGCGTTAGGCTGACGACCTACAACCCTTGTAGTGCCGAATCGTGAAGAACTCAGGGACCTTAATCTACCCGGAACCCCTTGGGCCACCTCGGCCTGTGGCGGGAGACTTCACTTTCACATTTCTATTTAAAAGAAAAGCACTAAATCATTTCTATTTTCTATAATTTGTTAATATTCCATATATTAATATGAATAATCTAGTGACGAATATTGTAGTAGAATTTTATGTCAGTCATAAGAAAGAAAGTTTTGATGATGGCTGTTAACAAGCGGAAGGAACTAACCAGTCCAACTTGTATATTCTGAAAGGCTGTCAATTAATGTAACATTTGCACAAAACACAGTCACCTTGAGATCGCATGTAAACTGTTATTTCACGAAATTTTGCAGTTTGGGTAAAACCGTGCTTTAGCACCTTAAGTAGTTACTGATTGTGGGAACAATATTAAACAAGGAAATCACCTATTAACAGTTTGAATCATTGTGCGTATAAGGAGTCCTTCTTTAGGCCATAAATTCAAACACACCATCTGACACACACACACACACACACAGAGTACATAAAAGGTAGGTACAGAACAGAATGTGGACGCAGTTGTGCTTAGGTGAGCGGCGGGGACGTTATCTTATTTTTTACCTTGGATTACATTTAATTTATTTTTACCCGAATAACTTGTTATCTATTTCCTGTATGAAATTGGGTGTCGGACATCATGAACTGCGCTTATATTTAGAATTTTGAGGGGAAAAAAATAACTAGCCTTTTCAAAATATAGTTCAGTTTCAAAACAAAATTACACAACAGAAGGAAGAAAGGGGTTAATAATAAATAGAATTTATTTGCACTTCATTACACATAAACTAACTCAAATATTGCAAGTCTAATTCGCAAAAAATTATGATGATTTATACATTACTGGTCGCAATTATCCGCACGTATCAGTAATATTAGCAAGCACGCACACACACTCACACACACACGGTGATTCTTTTCAACGAGTGTCAATAAACGCCAAACCCACACACACAGTATTAAGGTTTCATATCCTGTTTCCTGCTTCCCTGAGAAACGTTTATGAATTGTTTTGTAAATATTTACCTTCAGCAATAAAATTCCATTTTGTATAGCAAATCACGACAGATATTAAAGACTGCTTCTATGTATATGTCTATGATACAGATCTGTTAAATGTGCAATGAGATTGAAATCCGTCCCTGATTACAGCTCGACCCATTTACGGAGCTTGAAAATAAAACGCGTATGAAAGTGTGGATTGTTCGAACGTGCTTTATGTGGCAGATGTCATGGCGGCTTGTCTTGCTTATAGAAGGCTTTTGAAATTGATGGTTTCACATCAGATATGGACTTGATAATTGTAAACAATGTAAGGAGAATGATTGAATGTTGACTTACCGATGGTTTTCTGAGTAACAGAATATAGGACGGATTATAATTATTACCAAGTAATATCGCTGTTTTCAACTGATTACAAATATTTAACTAGACGTTCCTAGTTGTCGCGCGGTCTGCAGTGTGGGTCTGCGGACGCCAGCTAGCTGGGATTGTGGGTTCGAATTCAAAAGGGGCATGGATGTCTGTCTGTTGCGAGTGTTGTGTGTTGTCAGGTAGAGGTTTGTGCGACGGGCTGAGCACTCGAACAGAGGGGTCTTACCAAGTGTGGTCGTGTAGCATGCATATTGAAGCGGTCCTGGCCCACTGGGTAGTCTAACAGCGAGCAAACAAATGTAGCCTAACATTATCTTATACAAGTTAACTGCGTGTGTAGATAAAGGTATTTTGTATCTTCATTTGGATTACAACGTAACCGACTAACGACGGATCACAAATTCTGCATTCGACAAATTGTCGACAAGGAAATGTTACAGAGCAGAGGAGAGCATCAACTATTTACACACTTCAAGAAAGCCTGTGATTCTGCTAAGAGGGCTGTTTTATTTAATATCACTTTCAGTTTTCTATTGCAATGTAACTGTGAAACTTGTGATAGAGTCCGTACTGTCTGATGTCCATCCGATTAAGTTTGGTCTTAAACAAGAAGACGTTTCGGCACTATTTTGTTTGAAATCTGCATTAATATACGTCTCTATTGAGGTTCAAGCAAATCAGATGGTTTTAACATTGAATGTGACACTTAGGCTTCTCTATGGTAAAGTAAAGTAAAGTAACGGTCTTGCCGAGGTGGCCTAAGGGGGTCCAAATAGGTCAAGGCCCCGGATTTTCTTGACGTTTCGGCTCTATAAGGGTGGGAGATCGTCAGCCAAACACACCGGCCGCCTTTAGCCCGTAAGAAATCCCTGGTACTCACTTTCAATGGCAGGGTCGACCTCAGGCACATGATTCTGTCGGGGCAGCCACAGAAAAAATCCTCAGTGACGCCATCTGGAATCAATCCCGGGACCGTCCGACTAGTAGCACAATGTCTTAACCACTACGCTACCCCCGGTTACTCTCTTCTATGGTAATTATGTTAATTTATTGGGAGAAAACATATTCTTTCTTTAAGAAATTGAAGAGTGGCTTTCTGGGTCACTAGTAAGGAGCTAATTCGGTATCAAATTTAGAGGTAAAAGTAGGGAAAATTCTCAAGCGGATTCGGTGGTCAAGGGGGTATCGTGCTGGCCTTTAGTACTTAAGTTAGCAGGTTCAACCCCACCCGGGTTTTAAGGGCGAAAAAATCCTCAGTACGCCTCCCTTCGGAGGGGAAGTAAAGCCGTCGGTCTCATGTCGCAGATTTGCGGCATGTAAAAGATCCCTAAATGTAGCGTGGAAGTCGACACTTAGGAAAAATTACTGGACAATCCTGGCCCATAGATTTTCCCCTTACGCTGCTAGGGGTCTCTCGCGTTGCGTAGACGTGTGGGGCACCTGGCGGCAGAAGTGGGAACTTCCAAATCGGGTGGGACAAAGGGTTGCACAATAAGCCTCTAGGCTGTGGTGCATCTGAGGTGTATTCCTCGAGCCCTGCTTGCGAAGAAAAAGAAGAAAAAGCAACAATTTTCAGAACAAATGTTGGTAAAATTTTGTTTGAAAGTATAAATGTTTGGGAACAAACCCTAAAATTTTAAGTTTAATTTGTGAACAAATTAGGAGCAGACTCAGCTGCTAATATGCTCACGAACATTCGGTCCAGAATGCTTCGGCTACCGATTGCTTTCCAAAAATAAAAAAAGTATACGGAAAACTAAATTTTTCTTTCACATTAGAAATTAAGCTGAGGGCTTTCGAATATACGGTGTGGAGAGAGGTATTGTGGTGTGAGGGAGGGAGCTGACTGGGGAGTGGAGAGACTGCATAATAAGGAGCTGCATGATCTGCACTCGATATAAAATACATGCAATTTGATTCATCAAATCAGTAAGATTTTAATGGAGGGGCATGTAGAACCTTGACGGTAGAGGAGAGGTGCATGAAGGGTTTGGTAGGGAAATCTGATGGAGAGAGAGTATTTGGAGAACGTACACTAATGTTGAATAATCACATTATGAATATTAGAATTTTTTTAAAATTATGTAACATGAATTGATGTGGAGGGTTTGTGTGAGCGCTGTGATGAACTTTAGAGTTTAACGAAGTGCGGATACTTTGTTTAGTAACTGTCCAGGAAATATTTTACAGAAGAACTCCGCTCCATGAAATTAGGTAAGGGAGAGACCAGCTGTAAAGTGAAATTAAGTAATAGTTATGTGACTAAAATATAAGCATAATGGCCACTGTGATCAGTTAAAAACCAAATAAACGTGTCACTGTACAGTTCTTTTCGAACGTTTCGGAGAACATGAACGTCCACGCAAAAAAAATACTACAAGCTAATCAGTGGGAGTGTTTGCTCTTCTCTGAAATATATGTCGCCACTAAATGGACAGCAATCATAAATAGGCGCAACGAGAATAAGAAAATAATTTAGTAATTCTGACAACCTGAAGACTCACATTAGTCTAAATTAAATATAAACACTTAATTTCAATCTTACATATAACACGTTTTGCTCAAACTAGAAAGGCGTTCTAGTTAAGTCTATTTATGGAATTAATCGTGATATAATTAGCAATCCCACAAAACACAATACCCACTGTTGGCAACTTTAAGGTTTGCCATCCCCGTTGTGTAGTAAATTAATGATAGGTAGGGAGATACCGTCAATAACACAACTAGAAGTATCTAATAGATGGATTTATTAGAAATTAAGAAACAACATGTATCGGCCTAACACTGGCCATCATCAGGTCTCATTTGAAATAATGCTGTAAGAGTGTTATACAATTATTGCAAACGCACATTGGTGTTGAGATCTCATCACCTACGTGTTTGATTAGATATCGCTTATTCTACTAGTGTGAAGTCCTAGTTGTGTTATTGACGGTATCACCCTACCTACCACTGATGGCAACCTATGAAACATATTTATTGTACTTGTAACTAATCTCCCTCCGGAGATTTCCCCTTCGGGATGGCTACAGAAAAATGTTTCCTAAATCTAAGAATTCCCTTTCTACTAATACTAGCAAGAGGTTTAACACAATGTGCAAAATGTTGTACTTGTTTGTCGGTCTCCTTCCCGACTCGCCTTACTTCAGCATCTCTATTTTGCTCTCCCTTCCCACTCAGCACATCTATCTGTTTTGCTCTCCCTTCCCACTCAGCACATCTCTCTGTTTTGCTCTCCCTTCCCACTCAACACATCTCTCTGTTTTGCTCTCCCTTCCCACTCAGCACATCTCTCTGTTTTACTCTCCCTTCCCACTCAACACATCTCTCTGTTTTGCTC
>Ga0209629_10000627_pt1 | contig 19892 bp, 16 predicted proteins | sample TergutCu122P5_FD_187286 | JGI IMG/M metagenome (GOLD analysis project Ga0209629, IMG submission 187286) | Cubitermes ugandensis P5 segment gut microbial communities from Kakamega Forest, Kenya - Cu122 P5 (SPAdes) (version 2) | ecosystem: Host-associated > Arthropoda: Insects > Digestive system...
ACACAGGTCAGTTCGCCAAGATCGTTAACCAGGTCGATCTGCCACACCTGTGTGCTGCGGCCCCGGTGCACGGGCCGCGCGGTGCCGGTCACCCAGCCTTCTGTCGCGCCGCGAATGTGATTGGCATTGACATCCAGTCCCACGCAGTACTGATTCATGGGCACGCTGTAGTTTGCACCGCACGAGCCCAGCGTCTCGGCCAACACCACCGACACGCCGCCATGCAGCAAGCCCATCGGCTGGCGCGTGCGTTCATCGACGGGCACGCGCGCGCGCAGAAAATCATCGCCGACCTCCAAAAATTCAATTCCCAACTGCGGCAAAACAGTACCGACGCCGCCACGGGTGAGTATTTCGATCGAAATGTCCTTTTGCCAGATGCGCATGAATTCTAGTCTCCGATATTGTTGCATAATCAAGTTTGAGCGTTTGGCGCGTAAGTGGGGCGGCCTTAGCTTGCGGGCGTCTCTTCCACATAAAACATCGGCCACCGCGTCCGCGCCACTTCTCCGCCGCTGCGCAGCGCATAACAGGTGTCGAGCATGGCGGGGCGCGGTGTTTTGCCCTCGGCGCGGTCACGGGCGCTCTGCTCGCGATGCTTGCGATTGATGACCGGCCACAACGTCTGAAAGGCCGTGGTGGCAACCGGGCCGATAAGTTCCGTGAGGTGGGTGCAACCGAGCGTGCCCTTAAAACGTCTTTTGACCGCGCCTATGAAGCCGGGGCCGATATGCAGCCCCACCAACGCGCCGTAGGCCGACTTGATCACCTTGCATTCGGCGTTGGGCGCGTGGATCGTGGAAGCATGAGCGGCCACGATGGTGAAGGAAGCGTCGATGGTCAGGGTGATCATCATCATATGTAGCGGCTGGCCGGCCGGCAGCCGCACCGTGCCATCGTCGTTGAGCCGGTCGTAGGCTTTCACGTCAGAGATGCGGCCTTCGATATCCCACAGGCCGTCATCGCGTTCGTAGCCTTGGCAGACGACATTTCGTGTATGAAGCAGTTTACGCATGACATCAAATCTAGTCTGGAGTTCCGCGCCATTTGGCGATTAATGTTTGTTAAAAACATTCACGTTTTTTTATTTATCCGTTTCAGATTTCATTTCCTCTTTAAGCAATTTCTTTTGGATTTTGCCCAGGGTGGTGGTGGGGAAATCACTTCTAAACACATACTGGCGGGGGATTTTGTAATCCGCCAGATAATCCTTCAAGTATTCTTGAATCGCCGCGCCGTCGAGCGTCACCCCCGGTTTGGGCACGATATAGGCCACCCCCACTTCGCCCATGAGCTTGTGCGGCGCCGGGACCACCGCTACCATCATGACTCCGGGATAACGGGATATTTGCTCTTCGATCTCAGCCGGATAGATGTTGTAGCCGCCGGTAATATACATCTCTTTCAAACGGCCGACCAACTGCAAATTGTTGTCTTTATCGAGCAAACCCATGTCGCCGGAATAAAACCAGCCCTCGCTGTCAAAGGCCGCCGCCGTGGCCTCCGGCATGTTGAAGTATTCTTTGAACACATTGGGACCGCGGTAGGCTATTTCACCGGCCACGCCTTGGGGAACTTCTTTGCGATCGGCGTCAACGATTTTCAGCTCCCATTCCGGGGCGCATTGTCCGACCGTGCGGTTGAGATTATCAATATCGGCGCCGTGGGGCGAATAGGTGCTGAGCCCCGCCGTTTCCGTCATTCCCATGGGATTGCAGCAGTAGGGAGTGATTTCTTTCATCCTCATCAGGATATCTCTGGGAGCCATGGCGCCGCCAATCATGCAAAACCGAACGCTGGACAAATCAAAATCCTTAAAATTGGGCAAAGCGAAGCGCATGGCCCACATCGTCGGCACGCCGGACATCATCGGCGCTTTGTATTTTTCGGTCAAGGTCAGTCCGAGGACGGGATCGAATGCATCCATAAAGACTTGGGTACATCCCGCGATGATGCCGGTGGCACCCCATTCGGTGGCGCCGCTGACGTGGTTTGTCGGACTGGAGCAGACAATGTGGTCTCCTGGCCTCATGCCGGTGGGCAGATGAAATTCATCTATTTCCACCAGGCAGGTGCTGATCACATTGCGATGGGTCAGCACCGCGCCTTTGGGTCGGCCGGTGGTGCCGGAAGTGTAAACGATGATGAGGCCGTCGTCGCTTCCCACTTCGGCTTCCCTTGCCGCCAAGAGTTGATCGTAAGCGGAATAATCATTTTGCATGATTTCTTCGTAGGCCACGGCATTGGGCAATTCCACCGGGCCGCCAAACACCACGATTTTGTCCACCGTTGGGCAATTCGGCAAGGCTTTGGCCAAGCGCTCTTGATAATTGGCGCCGGCTAAAGAATGGGTCGCGAACACATGGCTGGCGCCGGAATTATTGAGTACATACTCCATTTCCGGCGGCGTGTGGCGCACGTTCATCCCGGTGATAATCGCCCCGGTCATGGAACCGGCCATGTACAAAGTGAAAAATTCGGGGCGGGGCGTCGAAACGTATCCAATGCGGTCCCCTTTTTTCACGCCGAGAGAAAGCAAATACTTGGCCAGTTGGCGGGCATGGTTATAGAACTCGGAATAGGTGGTGATCCGCTCTTGATAAATGAAGGCGTTGAGATCAGGTCTTTCGGCGGCCCATTTTTTCAAGTAGTCAGAAAATTTAGGCAGGGCCCCCGCCAAACGGTTCTTTTTGGTGTTGGTCATTTTTATGTCTCCCCACCCCTAGTTGGATTAGGACTCTAATAACTTGTTATGCATGGGCCAGGTCATTGATATCCACATCCGCGAAATCATCGATTTGCTCCGAACTCACGAACTCCCTCCACGTGATGACGCCAGGTGGAAGCGCGGCCCTGCGCATAACCTTCTTTATACCAGGTTTGTGGATAGCTCTTCGTCCATAAACTTCTGTCCCATCCCTTAAATCCCATGCCCTTGTCTCCTGATCAATGAACCGTGGCGCATCGGGAACACGATCGCGCAAATCCTGGAAAAGCAAAACCGTTTTAAAGCTTCCAGTAAAAAGGCCAGATCACCTGATGCCTGGTGATCTGGCCCTTTTGAACTTACCGGATGAAACAAGCCAATTTAGAACTTGTAATTTATGCCCACTTCGATGCCATCCGGGTCGGTGCCAGGTTTGGTGCTAAAAACGCCAACCATGTCAGCGCCGTTCTTGAGCGGCTGCGTGGCGGCTTTGCCGTTAAACTGCTTGCCCCAGTTGACGTACAGCACGGTCGAGTCCGTGCCGGCGAAGAGTTTGTACGTATAGCCAAGGCCAATCAACGAAACGTTCAAATCATGCTGGCCCGCGGCATTCCGGTATCTGGAATTGTCGAAGACTTGCGAGAAGGCGGCGAGGAAGGCGTGCCTGCCGAAGGGAACCTTACCGCCGATGCTATAGCTGTCGGTATAGGCGTACGCTCTTGAGTTGTTGGCAAGATTAGCCCACCAGGACTTTACATAGGTGCCGTAAAGCTTGACATAGCCAAAATCATAATTGACAGTGGCCTGAAGACCTCTCCTATTGTCCGGACTTGTTTCGTAGGTGGGCACAAAAACGGTGGCTTTTGTCGCCCATCCCGATAACGCCACGCTCAGGTTTTTGACGCCGCGATAGAACAGCGCCAGATCATAGCCCTCGCCAGAGGAGTCTGTTACGTAACCACCGAGAGCTGCGGCGGCAACCGGTGTATCGATATTGTTTTCTTGGCCGGCGAAGTAGCTGGCGATAACGGCGAAACCCTTCAAGGCTCCATCACTGATGGACGCCTTATAGATGATGGAGTTGTTCACCCGCGTGGGCAGGCCGCTGACGGTCGGAAACAAAGCGGCGGTGGTGCCAAACATGCCGACGGTAAACGGGTTGGACTCCATGAAATCCATAATGAACGAGCCGGTGTATTGACGGCCAAATGTCAGCCGGCCCAAGGCGTCGCTCTGGAGACCGCCATAGATTTCACGCGAAAACAATTGAACGCCCTGGCCGGAAAAACCGTTGGTAGAGAACGAGGTGTTTTGGTTGCCGTAGGCAAAAGGATCGTTGTTTTGGCTGGAGCCGTTGCCAGCGATACCAGTCGAAAAGTCGATGCCCATGTCCAAATTGGCGACCGCGCGCCAACCCGGCTCGATTTCCCTGTCCAATTTGAAAGCGAGGTTGCTTGCGGTCATGCCGCCGGAACCAACGGAGAATTTACGGCCATAGCCAGCGTCCATAGCCATGACGTTTACGTCCACCGCGCCGGTTATGCTCATGCCCCTGGGCAGGAGGCCGTTGACCGCTTGGGCCGCGGTTTGCGGCGCGGCTTGCGCCGGAGCCTGCGCCGAAGCCTGGACTAAAGCTGGGGCTGGCGCTTTACCGGTCTCGATCTTTTCGATGGCCGCCTTTTGACTGGTCTGGGCGGACAGCAGCTTGTCGATTAAGGCGCGCTGTTCCGCCAGTTGCCGGCTCTGTTCCGCCATCTTCCGGTTCTGTTCCGCCACCGCCCGCTTCAATGCCTGAAGTTCGCTTGCGGCCTGGGCGGAGGCGGGCATAACGGATGCCGCCCCCAAGGCGCCAAGCAGAGCAACGGTGACGATGTACCCCTTTTTCATGCGATTTTGTTTCATGGCGTCTCCCTTTCCTTGTTTATGAGCAGGCTATCTTTGTTGAGGCAATTGGCAACAGCCCAACAGAAAAATGCCTTGCACAGATTTCCACCACAACACCTTTGTCGTGGTGACGACATCACTGTTTTTCGTTGTCATACACCTGGCGCATGGCCCGCTTATTCAGCTTGCCGATGCTGGCGAAACCGCGACTGACGAATTGAGGAACGGCCAGAGGATAGCGCACCACAATACATTGACACAATTTATTATTTGAATAAATCGTCATTCACTGCGGTAATGATGACGTCTTGACGCTGAGCACCCGCCGCTGCGCGCTGTGCAGCATGGCCACGCCCAGCAGCGCCAGCGTTAGCAGCAGCAGCAGGCCCAGCGTGTAGCCGCGCGCGGGCAGCCATAGCAGGCCGACGGCGAGCGGCGCGGCCGCGCATACCAGCGCCTGCGGCAGTCCCAGCACGCCGTTGAGCGCGCCTACGTGCGCGGCGCTGACGTATTGCGCCATGACCGTGCCCATGACGATGGTGAGCGTGCCGTTGCCGACGCCGTAAAGCAGCGCGAACAGCAGCGCCGCCGGCACATGGCCACGGCCCAGCAGCAGCGCCAGTACGGACAGCGCGATCAGCAGCGGGGCCAGCAGGTTGATGGTGTGCACGTTAAGCCGCCGCTCACCCACGTACAGCACCAGGCGCCCCAGCACTTGCAGCACGCCGATGCTGGCTGGCACCGCGATGGCCCAGTCGTTCGCCAGGCCGCTTTCGCGCATCAGGCTGACCAGATGCGGCGGCACGGCCGAGGTTACCGCGCCCATCAACACGGCAGCCAGACCCAGCCGCCAGAACACCGGACCGCGCAGGTGAAACGACAGCGATGTACCATGCGGGTGCGCGGCCCTGGGTGCTGGCGGCGCGGATACTGGCACGGTAACCGGCGCGGCGCGCAGCAGCCAGGCGTGCAACGGCAGACACAGCGCCAGGTGCAGCGCGCCCAGGATGCATGACGCGGCGCGCCAGTCCCAGTGTTCGATCAGGCAGGCGGATAGCGGGATGAACACCGTGATGGACAGCCCACCCAGAAAGCTGACGGTGATGATGGCGCGCCGAAAGTGCGCCGGAAAGCGCCGCGTGACCACCGCGAACGCCGGCCCGTACAGGCCGCCTGCCATGCCCAGCCCGGTCAACGCCCAGGCGGCGTAAAACCAGCCCAGGCTGGCGGCCAGGCCTTGCCCGATCAGCCCCAGCCCCATCAGCAACGAGCCGCTGCTCATCACCACGCGCTCGCGCCCGGCGTCGATCAGGCGACCAACGGCGAACGCGGCCAGCCCCTGCACCAGCAGCATCAGGCTGAAGGCCAGCGATGTCTGCGCGCGGCTGGCGCCCAGTGACGCTTCCACCGGATCGACGAACACGGCAAATGAATACAACGTGCTGCCCCAGCCCACCATTTGCGTCAGCGCCAGTCCCATCACCAGCGCGCCGCCGGAACTGGCGGCGGATTGTAATTTCATGATTGCTTAAATAGTCGATCCTGAAAAAAATACTGTATTGGTTTGAAGGCTAATCATTTTAGTATCCGCGAGGGCTGTTAACGGACAGTAACGAGGGTTGGTGTTCTGTCCGTCGCCAAATAGTCCTTGATGACGTTGCTTATTCGCGCCAGGTAAAAGGCAAAAATAGAGCGAAGCCGCCGGAGGGAGTCAAGAGGTAAAATTGAAATAGGAATGGAATGAGAAGGCTCAAAGCCCGTAAGCCCGAGCCAGCAACCTGACCGGATACACGGTTTCTTCCGCGCCGCCGTTATCCGACAAATAACCAGAGCGGACATCTCTCATTTAGTGTCCGCTCTGGTCAGACTACACCCTTGTAGTCACTTATAAGAAAGAGCCGCTGGCTGAAACCTCAAATGCCTGGCATGGCGCCATCACGGGATGTTCAACCCGCAAGCCTTTTATTTCAGTTCCAACAATTCCTTGAGCGAATACGGCTTGATCTTCCCGCCTTCGACCGCGGCCACTATCGCCTCTATCATGGTGCCTCCCTTGGCGTCGATGCCGTTAAAGACGCCGACGTTTTGCGCCTCGGTCATTTTGCCGACGGCTTCGTTCATCCTGGCGCGGATGGCGGCGGCGTCGCTGGTGGTGCCGGCCAGTTTCATCGCGGCGGCCAGCACATGGGTCATGGCGTAGTTGTACAAGGCCTCGCTGGTCGGTTCGCGGTCGGCGCCATACATCTTGCGGTAATTGACGGCGAAAGTTTTGGGCCCGACGCGCTCGTCATACGGCACCGGCAGCACGCCAATCGCTCCCTCCAGCGGCTCTAGTCCGCCCGTGACCTTGGCCATTTCATCCAGCTTGGCCTGATCCATGATCAGAAAGCCGCCCTTGAAACCCAGTTCACGCGCCTGCTTGACAACCAGCGCCGTCGGTTCCGAAGCGCCGCCGATGAACAGCACGTCTGGTTTTTCGGCCAGCACGCGACCGACGCGGCTATAAAAATCGGCCGGCTTGTTGTAGGACATCGGACTGTTGGACACCACCGTGCCGCCCGCTTTTTTCCACGCCGGCTCAAATAGCGCCGACCAATTTTTGGCGTATTCGTGGTCACCCGCCACCATGCCGACGCGCTTGCCGAATCTCTTCATCTCGTAATTGATGAAGGGTTCTATGTAGACATTAAACGCGGGCGGAATGCGAATGGTCAGCTTGTTGCCAGCTTCGGTGATATTGAGCCCGCTGGAGTAGCCCATAATGAGGAATTTTTCCTGCTCGTTGATGATCTGCAGGGCATAGATGCCGCCCGAATGGGGGCAAAACACCGCTGGCACCCTGGACTGCTGCGCCAGCCGACGCGCGTTGATGGCGGCGGCGGCGGGCGAATATTTGTCATCGAGCGCCACCAGTTCGAGTTTAACCTTCTTGCCGGCCACATCCAAGCCGGCGGCGTTGATTTCCTTGATTGCCATTTCAATGCCGCTGACCACGTTCTTGCCGTACAACGCGGCGCCGCCGGACAACGGGCCGGTAAAACCGAGCTTGACCGTTGTTGTTTCCTCGGCCCAGGCGCTGCCCAAGGCGACGCACAGCATGGCGGCGACGAGCGGCGCGCCAAAAAGCCAGCGGCGGATAATGGAATGTTTCATGGAAAATGTCTCCTGCAGGTCACGTAGAGAAAGGAAAAGGGGAGAATGGCGGGCAATCTTTTGACTACTTCATGAACTCGCCAACAGGGGCCTGCCTAATCTTGCCGCCCTCGACGACGACGGCTTGCAGCGAACTGTACTCAGTGCCACCCTTGGCATTGATGCCACTGTAACTGGCCGCGTTCTGCTCCCGCGACAATGTGGAGACCGCCTCACTCATCTTGGCGCGAATCGCGGCGGCGTCGCTGGTGGTGCCGGCCAACTTCATCGCGGCGGCCAGCACGTAAGTCATGGTGTAGTTGTAAGAAGCCTCGGTGGTGGGCGCGCGGTCGGCGCCGTAGAGTTTGTGGTAAGCGGCGACGAAGGACTGGGCGCCAACCCGACTGTCAAGCGCCAAGGGCGGCACGCCGATGGCACCTTCGAGCAGCGCCAGCCCGTCCGTGACCTTGGCGATTTCGTCCATCTTGGCTTGATCGATGATCAAAAAGCCGCCCTTGAAGCCCAGTTCGCGCGCTTGTTTGATGACCAGTCCCGTCGGCTCCGAAGCGCCGCCGATGAAGAGCACGTCGGGCTTGTCGGCCAGCACGCGGCTGACGCCGCTGTAGAAATCGGCTGACTTGTTGTAGGATATCGGGTTGTTGGACACCACGATGCCGCCGGCCCGCTCCCACACCGGCTGGAACAGGCGCGCCCAGTCTTTGGCGTATTCATGGTCGCCGGCCATCATCCCGACACGTTTGCCGAATCGCTTCATCTGGTAGCGGGTAAAGGGTTCGATCCAGGTGTCGAAGGGAACCGTCACGCGGACGGTCAGCTTGTTGCCCATTTCGGTGATTTTGGGCGAGCTGGCATAGCCCAGGATGATGAAATTTTCCTGCTCGTTGATAGCCTGCAAGGCATAGATGCCGCCCGAGTGGGGGCAGAACACCACCGGCACATTGGATTGCTGGACCAGCCGACGCGCGTTGATCGCCGCTTCGGCGGGCGAATACATGTCATCGAGCGCCACCAGCTCGAGCTTGACCTTCTTGCCGGCCACCTCCAGACCGGCGGCGTTGATTTCATTGATTGCCATTTCGAGGCCGCTGATCACGTTCTTGCCGTACAACGCGGCGCCGCCGGACAAGGGCCCGGTAAAACCAAGCTTGACCGTTGTTGTGTCCTCGGCCCAGGCGCTGCCCAAGGCGGCGCACAGCATGGCGGCGACGAGCGACGCGCCAAGAAGCCAACGGCAGATGATGGAGATGGAATGTTTCATGGCGTATATCTCCTATGGTTTGGATTGGAAAGAAATCCCGCTGGCGCGGGAATGACAGGGAAACTCTCCGCCGGCGCTCCGTGCTCAGCCTGCCGCGCGCTGGCAGGCCGGCAGGCTTACTTCAACTTCAGCAAGTCACTGAGCGTAATCGACTTGATCTTGCCGGCCTCGACCACGGCCACCGGCGGCTGGTTGATGGCGCCGCCCTTTTCGTCGATGCCGGTGAAGCCTCCGCCCCCACAATTTTGCGTCTCGGTCAGCATGCCGACGGCCTCGTTCATCTTGGCGCGGATGGCGGCGGCATCGCTGGTGGTGCCGGCCAGCTTCATCGCGGCGGCCAGCACGTGGGTCATGCTGTAGTTGTAAGAGGCCTCGGCGGTTGCTTCTCGTTCGGCGTACAGCTTGCGATAGTTGGCCGCGAACGTGCTGGGGCCGACGCGGGTGTTATACAAGACGGGCAGCACGCCGATGGAGCCTTCCAGCGGCTCGAAGCCGCCGGTGATCTTGAGCATTTCGTCGAGCTTGGCCTGATCCATGATCAAAAAGCCGCCCTTGAAGCCCAGTTCGCGCGCCTGCTTGACAACCAGCGCCGTCGGCTCCGACGGACCGCCGACGAAGAGCACCTCCGGCTTTTCGGCCAGCACGCGGCTGACGCCGCTGTAGAAGTCGGCCGACTTGTTATAGGACATCGGGTTGCTGGACACCACCGTGCCGCCGGACTCTTTCCACGCCGGTTCGAGCGCCTGCGTCCAGCTCCTGGCGTATTCATGATCGCCGGGCAAGAGGCCGATGCGCTTGCCGAACCTCTTCATCTCGTAGTTGATGAAGGGTTGGATGTAGGTATCGTAGCTGGGCGGAATGCGGATGGTCAGCTTGTTGCCCGCTTCGGTAACGCGGGGCGAGCTGGAATAGCCCATGATGATGAATTTTTCCTGCTCGTTGATGGCCTGCAAGGCAAAAATGCCGCCCGAATGCGGGCAGAACACCACGGACACATTGGACTGCTGCGCCAGCCGGCGCGCGTTGATCGCCGCTTCGGCGGGCAAATACTTGTCGTCGAGCGTCACTAATTCGAGCTTGACCTTCTTGCCGGCCACCTCCAGGCCGGCGGCGTTGATTTCATTAATCGCCATTTCGATGCCGCTGATCACGTTCTTGCCGTACAAGGCAGCACCGCCGGACAATGGCCCGGTAAAACCGATTTTGACCGTTTCCTCGGCCCAGGCGCTGCCCAAAGCGGCGCATACCAGTAATGCCGCCAGCGGCAGCACCATGAACTGGCGGTAAATCTTTTCAAGGTTCATGCGAATCCTTTGGAAATTCATATCAAAGATATCCTTGTCTCTGAGTTGAAGATCAGCTTGCCGAGGCTCGCTTTCCGCGATTCCTCAGCAAATTCGATACGCTTTGAAACACATCCCAGTCATGATAACCGCTGGCTGGAACCTCAAATGCCGGCATAGCGGCACCTTGGGATGTCCAACCCGCAAGCCTTTCATTTCAGTTCTAACAGTTCCTTGACCGAGTACGGCCTGATCTTGCCGCCCTCGACCGCGGCCAGCGGCGGCTGGTTGATGGAGCCGCCCTTTTCGTCGATGCCGACAAAGTTACCCGTGTTCTGCGTCTCGGCCAGTTTGCCGACGGCTTCGTTCATCTTGGCGCGGATGGCGGCGGCGTCGCTGGTGGTGCCGGCCAGCTTCATGGCGATGGCCAGCACGTGGGTCATGGCGTAATTGTACGAGGCTTCGGTGGTTGGTTCGCGCTCGGCATACAGCTTGCGATAGTTGGCCGTAAAGGTCTTGGGGCCGACGTGTTCGTTATAGGTGACGGGCAAGACGCCAACGGTGCCTTCCAGCGGCTCGAAGCCATCAGTGACCTTGACCATTTCGTTGAGTTTGGCCTGATCCATGAGCAAAAAGCCTCCTTTGAAGCCCAATTCGCGCGCCTGCTTGACAATCAGCGCCGTCGGCTCCGAAGCGCCGCCGAGAAAGAGCACCTCCGGCTTTTCGGCCAGCACGCGGCTGACGCCGCTGTAGAAGTCGGCCGACTTGTTATAGGACATCGGGTTGCTGGCCACCACCGTGCCGCCGGACTCTTTCCACACCGGCTCGAACGTTTGCGTCCAGCTCTTGGCGTATTCATGATCGCCGGGCAATAAACCGATGCGCTTGCCGAACCTCTTCATCTCGTAGTTGATGAAGGGTTGGATGTAGACATTGAAGTTGGGCGGAATACGGATGCTCAGCTTGTTGCCCGCTTCGGTAACCTGGGGCGAGCTGGAATAGCCCATGATGATGAATTTTTCCTGCTCGTTGATGGCCTGCAAGGCAAAGATGCCGCCCGAATGCGGGCAGAAGACCGCCGACACCTGCGACTGCTGCGCCAGCCGGCGCCCGTTGATCGCCGCCTCGGCGGGCGAATACTTGTCATCAAGCGCCGCCAACTCGAGCTTGACCTTCTTGCCGGCCACCTCCAGGCCGGCGGCATTGATTTCATTGATGGCCATTTCGATGCCGCTGGTTACGTTTTTGCCGTATAGCGCGGCGCCGCCGGACAACGGGCCGGTAAAACCGATCTTGACGGTTTCCTCGGCCCCGGCGCCGCCCAAGGCGACGCACAGCATGGAGGCGGCCAGCGGCACGCCAAGAAGCCAACGGCGGATGATGGAATGTCTCATGACGTATATCTCCTGTGATTTGGATTAAAAAAAGATCCCTCTGGCGCGGGATTGGGAAACTCTCCACCGACGCTCCGTACGCGGCCCGGCGCGCGCTGGCGGGCTGACAGGTTTACTTCAGTAAGTCACTGAGCGGGACCGGCTTGAGTTTGCCCCCTTCGATCACGGCCACCACCGGCTCTATCTCGGAGCCGCCCTTGGCGTCGATACCGCCGAAGTGGCCGGCGTTCTGGCCCTCGGTCAGTTTGCTGACCGCTTCGTTCATCTTAGCGCGGATGGCGGCGGCGTCGCTGGTGGTGCCGGCCAGTTTCATCGCGTTGCTCAGCACATGGGTCATGGCGTAGTTGTACGCGGCCTCGGCGGTCGGCGCGTGGTCGGCGCCGTATAACTTACGATAGTTGGCGGAGAAGGTCTGAGTGCCGACGCGGTCGTCATACGACACGGGCAGCACGCCGACGGAGCCTTCCAGCGCCTCGAACCCGCCGGTGATCTTGGCCATTTCGTCCAGCTTGGCCTGATCCATGACCACAAAACCGCCCTTGAAGCCCAGCTCGCGCGCCTGCTTGACAATCAGCCCCGTCGGCTCCGACGGCCCGCCGATAAAGACCACGTCCGGTTTTTCAGCCAGCACGCGGCTGACTCCGGTGTAGAAGTCGGCCGACTTGCTGTAAGACATCGGGTTGTTGGACACCACCGTGCCGCCGGACGCCTTCCACGCCGGTTCGAACAGTTGCGTCCAGCTCTTGCCGTACTCATGATCGCCAGGCAATAAGCCGACGCGCTTGCCGAATTTCTTCATCTCGTAGGTGATGAAGGGCTGCACGTAGGAGTCGAAGTGGGGGGGGATGCGGATGGTCAGTTTGTTGCCCGATTCGGTAATGTTGGGCGCGCTGGAGTAGCCCATGATGATGAATTTTTCCTGTTCGTTGATGGCCTGCATGGCATAGATGCCGCCCGAATGCGGGCAGAACACCACGGGCACATTCGACTGCTGTACCAGCCGGCGGGCGTTGATCACCGACTCGGCGGGCGAATACTTGTCATCGAGCGCCTCCAGTTCGAGCTTGACCTTCTTGCCGGCCACCTCCAAACCGGCGGCGTTGATTTCCTTGATTGCCATTTCGATGCCGCTGGCCGCGTTCTTGCCGTACAAGGCGGCGCCGCCGGACAACGGCCCGGTGAAACCGAGCTTGACCGTTATTTCCTCGGCCCAGGCGCTGCCCAAGGCGGCGCTCGCCAGTAATGCCACCAGCGACAGTTTCACAAATTGACGGCGAATGCTTTGGGGGTTCATATCAAAGTTCTCCTTGTCTGAGTTGAAGAAGAAAATGGGTCAGCGCACGTCACGCGCCGATGTAGGCCGCGCGAACCGCTTCGTTATTCAAGAGCGATTCGCGGTCGCCTTCGAGCGCGATGCGTCCACGCTCGATCACGTAGGCGCGATCGGCGATCGCGAGCGCCGAATAGGCGTTTTGTTCGGCCAGCAACACGGTGGTGCCCGCCCGGTTGATGCGTTGAATCACTTCGAACACATGCTTGACGATCAAAGGCGCCAGACCCAGCGAAGGTTCGTCGAGCAAAAGCACCTTGGGCCGCCCGAGTATCGCCCGGCCAATCGCAACCATCTGCTGCTGGCCGCCCGAAAGCGAGCCGGCCGGATCGTTGCGTTTCTTTTCGAGAATCGGGAACAGCTCGTAAACCTCGGCCAGCGAACGCGCGATACCGACCTTGTCGTGGCGATGTATGTAGGCGCCCAGACGCAGGTTTTTCTCCACCGACATCATCGCAAAGAGCTTGCGGCCTTCGGGACAGTGCACGAGCCCGGATTGGACAATCTGCGTGGTCCGCATGCCGACGAGTTCCTTGTCGCCCAAGCGGATGCTGCCTTCACAAGCCCTGTGGATGCCGCTGGCGGCCATGAAGATTGAAGTTTTTCCGGCGCCGTTTGCGCCCAAGAGGACGATGAGCTCACCTTCCTTGGCGTGCAGCGTGACGTGTTCGAGCGCGCGAAAGCTCCCGTATTTGAGCGTAACGCCTTCAAAGCGCAGCATGTTCGGCTCCCAGGTAGGCCTCGATCACATTCGGGTCGCGCCGGATTTCGGCGGCCGTGCCCTCGGCGATCTTGACGCCGTTGTTGAGTACCACGATCATGTCGGCAAGCTGCATGATCATGTCCATCTTGTGCTCGATCAGACACACGGTCTTGCCATGGCGCACGATTTTCCGGATCAGCTCGGCCAAACCCATCGTTTCTTCCTGGTTCACGCCACCGGCCGGCTCGTCCAGCAGCAGCAACTCTGGCTCGGTGGCCAGCGCCAGCGCAAAGGCCACGCGCTTACGCTCTTCCTGGGTGATGTCGGCGGCGATGCGTTTTTCCACATGCGACAGCCCCACGAAATCGAGTGCCTCGCGCGCTTTCTCGCGGCACAAGCGCTCTTCCTCGCGCAAACGCCGCGTGCCCAGCAGCACGTCGAGCAGGCCCGACCGCGTGCGCAGCCGATGGCCGACGATCAGGTTGTCGAGCACCGTCGCGTTGTCGAACAGGTTCGTGCTCTGGAAGGTGCGCGCGATGCCCAGGCGCGTAATGAGGTCCGGGCGCAAGCCGGTAATGTCCTCGCCCTTGAACAGAATACGGCCGCTGCTGGGTTTGTGCGTACCGGCCACGAGGTTGAAGAAGGTGGTTTTGCCAGCGCCATTGGGGCCGATGATGGCGCTGATCTTTCCGGCCTCGAAGCGTGTGCTGACGTTACCCACGGCCATCAGGCCGAAGAAATGCTTGGTAAGCGATTGAGCCTCAAGCATGGCTGTCCTCCTTCCGCGCTGGCTCCGGCTGTGATGCCGTGGCAGCCGCGCGTTGAGCCGAGTCGAGCGCGGCGGCGCGGCGCGCCCGGTACTTGAGCCACGTGCCGACGATGCCGTCGGGTAGGAAGATGATCAGCGCGATCAAGAGCGGGCCAAACACCACCATGCGGAAATCCTGCAGGAATTGCAGACCCTGCGTAACCCAGGTGACCAGCAGCGTGCCCAGCAGAGGCCCGAGCAGCGTGCCCAGTCCACCGACCAGCGTAAACATGATCAAGTCGAAAGTGTGAACCGTATTGGCCAGATCAGGCGCGAGAAAGCGCACCTGCCCAGCGTAGAGCGCCCCCGCGATGCCCGCGTAGGTGACCGAAAGCACGAAGGACAGCGTCTTGGTGCGCATCAGGCTGATGCCCAGCGCCTCGGCCAGCAGGTCGCCGTTGCGCACGGCCATGAAGCTGCGGCCCAAAAGCGAGCGCACGATGCGCGCCATGATCCACAGGCCGAGCGCCAGAAAAGCCAGCGCCAGGTAATACTGGGCGGCGGGCGTTTCGTCGAAGCGGATCGGACCAATCCCTGTGGGCGCCGGGATGCCCATGATACCCACCGGACCGTTCGTGAGGCTTTCCCACTTTTCGATCAACAGGTACAGGATGTAACCAATACACAAGGTGAAGATGGAAAAATAGTGGCCTTTCAGGCGCAGCGAGAGGATGCCGACGAAAAAACCAAGCGCCGCCGCCACCACGCCCGCGAGGACGAAAGCGATCCAGAACGGCACATGATAGGTGGTGGTGAGAATCCCCACCGTATACGCGCCCACCGCAATGAAGGCGCCGTGCGCGAGGTTGAACTGGCCCGTGTAACCGGTGATCAGGTTCAGTCCGAGCGCGGCGATCGTCCACACGAAAGCCATGGACATCACCGAGATGATGTAGCCGTTTGGCGCGAACAGCGGGAAGAGCAGCGCGGCCACGGCCAACAGCGCCCAGCCCAAGCGTTCTTTCAAAAAGCTCATGCGCGCCTCCCTTTGCCCGGAAACAGCCCCTGCGGCCGCAGTGACAGGATCACGACCAGCAAGACGAAGGCGATGATGTCCTTGTAATCGGTTGAAAAATAAAAGCCGCCGAAACTCTCGGCCATGCCGATGATCAGCCCGCCAACAATCGCGCCGGGAAAGCTGCCCATGCCGCCGAGGATGATGATGACAAAGGCTTTGGTGATGACCAGACTGCCCATGCTGGGGTAGACGAGGTTAATTGGCGCATACAGCACCGCCGCCACAGCCGCGAGCGCGCCCGAAATGGCGAACACCAGCAGCGTCGTGCGCGTCGCGTCGATCCCCACCAGCGCCGCGCCGTCGCGGTTTTGCGCCATTGCGACGATGGTCAAACCGGTGGTGGTGTGGTTGAGAAACAGGTGCAGCAACACCACCAATGTAAAGGCACCGATGACGATCAAGAGCCGCTGCAGCGGCGCGGTCAGACCGAATATCTCGACGATCTGGCCGTAGGGCGTCGGCATGCGGTGGAAGTCGGCGCCGAACAGCGCCTGCACACCGGCTTCCAGAAACAAAAGAACCCCGATGGCCGCGATCATGTCGTGCAGATGTGGCGCGTTGCGCAAGGGCTGGAACACCAGCAGTTGCGAGAGCATGGCGATCACGGCCACCACGGCGGCGGCGCCGAGCATGGCGAGCCAGTAGTTCAAGCCCAACGCCGTCATCAGGTAGTAGCCCGCGAAGGCGCCCGCCATATAAAAAGCGCCGTGGGCGAAATTGGGCACGTCCAGGATGCCGTACACGAGCGTCAGGCCCAGCGCCACCAGGCTATAGACGCCGCCGACCGTCAAACCGTTGAGAAATTGCTGAAAAAAGAGTTCCAAGCGCGGCTCCCGAAAACTGTTTTTTTACATCACCGTGGCCGTGAAACCTTCATAACGCGGTCTGCCCAGCGGCCCTATTTATTTTTCAACTTTTCTCTTTCTTCCTCTATCAGCTTGCGCCTGAGTAATTTACCTACCGCCGATTTGGGCAAGGCATCCCTAATTTGGATCATTTTGGGGACCTTATAGGGAGCGAGCCTTTCTTTGCAGAAATTAATCAACTCCTCTTCGGTGGCGGTTTGGCCTTCCTTCAGCACCACATACGCTTTAACCGTCTCGCCGCGATAGGCGTCCGGCACGCCGACCGCCGCCACTTCCTGCACCTTGCTGTTTTCAAATAAAACCTCTTCTACTTCGCGGGGATAGATATTGTAGCCACTGGCAATAATCATATCCTTCTTACGGTCTACGATATAAAAGAAGCCTTCCTCATCCATTTTGGCCATATCCCCGGTATACAGCCACCCATCGCGCAAGGTTTGGGCGGTTTGCTCAGGGCGGTTCCAATAGCCAAGCATCACCTGCGGGCCTTTGACCACCAACTCCCCGATTTCGCCTATGGGCAATGACCGGGTGCCGGTTTCCAAATCCACCACCGCGGCATGGGTCTCGGGATAGGGCACGCCGATACAACCGCGTTTATTTTTTCCAAACGCGGCGGGATTGGAATGGGTCACCGGCGAGGCTTCGGACAAGCCATAGCCCTCCGTCATTTTTGAGTCGGTGCCCGCAAGCAGCCGGTCATACGTGTGGCCTATTTCCAGGGGCAAGGGGCCGCCGCCGGCGTTATACTCAGACACCTTGTCATAATCTTTAAAGTCTTTGAATGCCGGGCTGTTCAGCATGGCGACAAACATGGTGGGCACGCCGGGGAAAAAGGTGGGCTTGTAATCACGAATCAGTTGGGCTATTTCCTCAGGCACAAACCGGGGCGCGAGTATCATGGTCGTGCCCGCCGCCATGGCCAGATTCATGCAGCAAGTCATCCCGTAAACATGAAAAAGGGGCAGCACGGTCATAATCCGATCTTTTTTAGTGTCCGATCGGAAGAATTTATTGACCATCATGGCATTGATGTACAAATTGTTATGACTCAGCATAGCGCCTTTGGACACCCCGGTGGTGCCTCCGGTATACTGCAATACAGCCAAATCCTTCAGTGGGTCTATTTCCGCCTCAGGAGCCGGAGTTCTGTCCACGGCATAGAAATCCGGCAGCCAGATTGTATCGTCAGGCATCGTTTCGGGTTTGCCGGCAAAGTCAGTTAGAAACACCTTCTTCAACGGAGTATTGCCCCGTATGGCTTTGACCCGTGGATACAACACGGTCAGGGTCGCTATCATTGCCGATCCCGAGTCGTTTACCTGATGTTCAATTTCCCTTTCCACATACATGGGATTGGTGTTGACCACCACGGCCCCCAAACTCATGGCGGCGTAATAAATGTATATAAAATCAGGACAGTTGGGCAGCATAAGGGAAATTCTGTCGCCCTTGCGCAAACCCTGCTCATAAAGAGCCGCCGCCGTCCTGGTCACAGCCGTGGCCAACTGGCTATAGGTTATTTCCTTCTTGTAAAATATCATCGCGGTTTTATTCGGAAATTTCTTGGTCGATTCAAAGACCAGCGAGTGTAATGGCCTTGGCGGAAGATTCATTTCCCAGTCTAATCCGCCGGATTTGTAAACGTCTAAATAAGGTTTTGGAAAATCAAACATGAGAGGCGCCTCCAAATATTTGTTTTATGATTGCCCAATTGATTGCTCAATGAGAAAAAAATTCATGCCGTGGTCAAATGCGTTCGATAATTATGGCGATACCCTGCCCGACGCCGATGCACATCGTGCACAGCGCGTAGCGGCCGCCGTTGGTATGCAAACGATTGATCGCGGTGGTCACCAAACGGGCGCCGCTGGCCCCGAGCGGATGGCCGAGCGCGATGGCGCCGCCCCAGGCATTGACCCGCTCATCGTCGTCGGAGAGGCCAAGCTGGCGCAACACGGCCAGCCCTTGGGCCGCAAAGGCTTCGTTGAGTTCGATCACATCGATTTGCGCAAGCGCGAGCCCGGTTTTCGACAATACCTTGCGCGTGGCCGGCGCCGGCCCAATGCCCATGACGCGCGGCGGGACGCCGGCGGTGGCGCTTGCCAGCACGCGAGCGCGCGGCGAGAGGCCATGACGAACCACCGCCGCATCATTGGCCAAGAGCAAAGCGCAGGCGCCGTCGTTCACGCCGCTGGCATTGCCAGCCGTGACCGTACCATCCGGACGAACCACGCCCTTGAGTTTAGCCAGCGCCGCAAGCGAGGTCTCGCGCGGATGCTCATCCAGGCTTACCACCAGCGGCTCGCCACGGCGTTGCGGCACCTGCACCGGGACGATCTCGCGCGCCAAATGGCCATCACGCTGCGCGGCGGCGGCCCTAAGCTGGCTGGCCAGCGCCATGCGGTCCTGAGCCTCGCGCTCGATGCCGTAATCGGTCGCCACGTTTTCCGCAGTCTCTGGCATCGAATCGATGCCGTATTGCTCTTTCATGCGGGGGTTGACGAAGCGCCAGCCGATGGTCGTGTCGTAGATGGCGTGGGCGCGGTCGAATGCCGCCGTCGCCTTGGGCATGACAAAGGGGGCGCGGCTCATGCTCTCGACGCCGCCGGCGATCAACAACTCCGCCTCGCCGCATTTGAGGGCGCGCGCCGCCATGCCGACCGCATCCATCCCCGAGCCGCAGAGGCGGTTGACCGTCACGCCCGACACATCGACCGGAAGACCGGCCAAGAGCGCCGCCATGCGCGCCACATTGCGGTTGTCCTCGCCGGCCTGGTTGGCACAGCCGTAGATGACATCGTCGAGCGCCGACCAATCGACGCCGGGGTTGCGTTCAATCAGCGCCCGGATCGGCAGCGCCGCCAGGTCATCGGTGCGAATCCCTGAAAGCGCGCCGCCGTAGCGCCCGAACGGGGTACGGATGGCGTCGCAAATATAGGCTTGGTTCATGCCATTCTCCTCGTAAGGTCATTTTTAACTTCAGGATTTGTAGCCCTGCCTACCCAAGAAACTCTGTTTCCAAGGCAAACCGGCCACGCCTCGCATCCGTCTCTCTCCCCCGTTTTTTCGCATATATAGAGCGCCACAATGAATTGACAAAATTTATTATTTGAATAAATCGTCATTCACTGCGGTAATGACGAACGCGCTCGTTACCATGCCAACAAACCCTTGCCTCGGTACAAATACAAGGCGGTTCAAAGGGGCAAACGAATGGGGAAGCTTGGGCGATAGCTCAACGCCGCGCGGATGGAAAATCGATTTAAGCGGTGGTTCGGGCGGGGCAATTTCTAAATCAGATGACAGATGACAGATGACAGAAAAAACTACGCGCTACGCGCCAGGAAAGGACGGTTTGTCTTGTATGTTTCATTACTGGTAAAGTGGAGTTGCCAGGTAGAAGTTTTTAGTGTTTTTCCTTGGTTGCCTTTAACCGTTTTTTCTGAAGTTGGAGGCTTCAGGCCGATATTTTCTTGATCTGGCAA
>Ga0209629_10000628_pt1 | contig 19892 bp, 11 predicted proteins | sample TergutCu122P5_FD_187286 | JGI IMG/M metagenome (GOLD analysis project Ga0209629, IMG submission 187286) | Cubitermes ugandensis P5 segment gut microbial communities from Kakamega Forest, Kenya - Cu122 P5 (SPAdes) (version 2) | ecosystem: Host-associated > Arthropoda: Insects > Digestive system...
AATCACTTTATTACCCACAAATTACACTAATTACAGCCATTAAAATTACTGCTTCACAATTACTCACTTTCAGGTCAGTCTTTTTCCTTCCATGAGTGGGTGTGTCATCATTGTGTTTGTAGGCAGAAAAAAAAAAAGGGGAGAAATAAATGCAAATAAACCATGTGGCCCAAACTAAACACTGTGCACGTGGTGATACACAGTTTACAGTGAGCACACAATCTCTCAGTTTTGTTCTTTGCCATGAGATTTGCGATCTCCCAGCAGTGTCCAGTGTGCAGCCAACCCAACAGTGTTACGCCAAAAATGACAGAGGGCAATTAAGAAGGGATGTAAATTGGCAACAGGTGCTAAAGCAAAATGGAGTAAAACAAACGGGTACTCATATAACAGGGGCCACGTGCAGAGTGCGCATTTTCCAGGTCATTCAACACTCTGTGAACTGCAAGTGTTCCACATACTGTTACATTCTATAACATCAATCATATACTATGTATTCAAACTCTTCTGCCAAACACTACCCTTTCTTTATTCCAAAGGAACCACTGTATATTCTATGCATGCAGTAACCACTTTTCACATCATACATGACATACTCCATAGTAACACAGCTAAGTACTGATACTGGTCTAATTCTTGGTGCCATGTGCCATGTTGTGAGACTGGTGAACACACCATTCACCAGTATGGCTGGTAGGACTAAGCTCATTATGCTTATTACTAACAATATTAATACAATCATGGGCCAGCAGAGAACATTCAGTATAGCGATGCACTATGGGTTGGGCAGTCCAGAAATAAAATTCTGGTGGGGGCGAGATTTTCCACACCCAACCACACTGGCTCATCCAGCCTCCTGTACAATGGTTACCAGGTCTTTCTCCTAGGGGTAAAGCGGCCCAGGTGTGGCAGTGACCACCCACCCCTAGCCAACACCAAGGTTAAAGACAGAGTACAGTTATACCTCTACTCCCCCTCTGGGTCTTCATGGCCTGTCTAGGGTGAAATTTTTATTAGTACAATCATTTTCTCTTTTTGGAACACGTAAATGTTTAAAATTCCAGGTGTTTACCAAACTCACCTTCACAGTCTTCCTTCTTGAGTCCATATGTAGAACTTCCAACCACCAAAACAACAGCAACCGTTGAATACAAAGTTACAGTTTTCATGGTATAATTCTGAAGTGCCTATAAAAAAAAAAACCCTGTATTAGTGGACTGTCCACAACAGAAAACAATAGTCAAAAGTGAGCAATACTAATTCTCTACGAAAACTCCATACAGCACAGTACTTCTCAGCTAGTCAAGAAATTTATATTCAATGAAAATCAGAGGTTTTCACTGTGTTCACAAGAGCTTGCTAGTATTCCTTATCCAAAGGCAGGTGAATCCAATTTAAGCCCCCTTCATCCTAGTTCCCTAATATCCAGCTTAACAGCACTCTTCTATCTATACCTCGTCTTTCAGTCAGTCTTGTTCCTTTAGGTTTTCCCACTGTCTGCTATCCATGTCTCTTCTTTCACATGCATGCCACATGCCCTGCCTATCTCATCCTCCTTGATCCGACCATATGAACAGAATTTGATGAACAACATAAATTATGGAACTCTAAGATATTCAATTTTTTCCACGCTCCTGTTGGGGCACGTGGTGGTACAAGATGGTTGAGGCACTGCACTATAAGCTGGAAAGTCAGAGGTTCAATTTCCGATGGCATCACTGGAATTTTTCATTCACTTAAACCTTTTGGCTGCACTATGGCCCTGGGATCAACTCGGCCTCTAACAGAATTGAGTATCAGGAATATTTCCTGGAGGGTAAAGGCACCCACTGCATAGGGCTCACAACCTTACCACCTTCATGTGTTGTCTTTAAACCTGGGAGCCTCAACTTCCTGGAACCCTCAGGGCCTGTCCAAGCCTGTACAGGGACTGCTTTACCACCCTCATGTTATTTCTTTGTGAGCATTTTACTTATGACACTGTCAATTGCTAAGATTTAGCATTGGCTGACAAGTGGATGAGTATGGAGCTTCAGTGGACAAAGCACAAACCCAACACTGAATGGCCTGTCCTTCCTGTTATTTTCTCCTTGGTTAGGTCCCAACTCTTTCCTCAGCAGCCTGATCTTCAGAAATGTTATAAACTTATCTTCACTGAGCACATAAAATTAATTGTATCGATCCTGACATTGAACAGAGGACAACAGAATTTATTTGCATTTCATACATCCTGTACAGTGCAAGGATACAGTACATTATCACCACGGGAATATAATACGGCACAAATATGAAATATGTGGTTTCTACATTCGTTTATAGCTATCTTCTAAGCAATTCATATTATAAAGACCAGAAATATTGTACAGTATATGTGTCAAAAACAGTGGTCACTTTTGGGGTTATATAGAATTATACTAGTATCATCAGCAATGATGGGGGCCTGGGGTAGTGTAGTGGTTAAGGCACTGTGCTACAAGTCGGAAGGTCCCGGGATCAACTCCCAGTGTCGCCGGGATTTTTCCCATGGAATCTGACAGGGGCCGACTCAACCTCTAAAAGTGAGTACCAGGATATCCCTGAAGGTAAAGGCGGCCGGTGCATAAGGCTGACAACCTACCACCTTCATGTGCCGATTGTCAAGAAATCTAGGGGCCTTAACCTCCTGGAACCCTGTGGGCCTGTTCAGGCCTGTAAAGGGACAGCTTTACCTTCTATCAGCAAATGGTACAGGTCTGAACTGCAAACTGGTAGTTAGGCATGGCCTGTAATATATACAAGACAAAAGCCGAAGTATGGGACCCTTAGGAACTCGATACTTTACAATGCCCAGTTTGAGGAGGTGTTCCAGTTTGAATTTGGAGATTTGATATTCTTTATCACTAGGTATAATTCAAACAACTGTCCCATTCTGCTATGAATTCCACAAAAATTAAATTATTTAGTAATATGTCACAATTCACATACTCAAAACCTTTGGCAAGATCATAATATAACCCTCCACATCTTTTACTTAATCTCTAAAACTGTATCCCTTAATAGGCCATTTCAAATCTAAACTGTTCTGTGAGGATACAGCTAGAGTTTAAGAAATCAGTTACTACCTTGTATATAACCTTCTAAAATTTTATGAAAAGCTGATGGTAATGAAACTGGCTTATAGTTAGATAAACAAAATATTATTCACCCTTTTTGTACACAGGATAAACTTTACAATCCAGTTTAATGTGCTGTGTGTAACAGGTGTGTGTAGCACAGTGTAATGCAAATCTGTTTTATTCATTGGCAGGTAGTACAGTTTAACAGAGTGGATTTTCATTGTGGAAACCTACGTAAAGAAGAAAATGTATAAAAAGTGACATAGTAAATTTAGAATAAGGTTTCCTGGAGTTCAGTTCCTTCAAAATCAAGCATGCCTGAGAGTTGAAGGTCATTTTCCACACCTACTCTAATATATGCTTGGTTATAGTCCAATCATATGAGGAAATACACGGCTGTTAAGCTTGCTATGCATCTGGGTTCAGTTTGCAATTGAACTTCCCTCATACAGGGACTGATTACAGAGATAGCTTAAGACACCAAGCCAGTCTATGTAGCTTTTGAATAATTATGTCAATAACTCTAGCAGATCCGAATAACTTTTTTGATTTGAAGGAATTAATAACATTCCTAATTTCATTAACTGTTGCAGGCCAAAGACTTACATGTGTGCAAGTTTCAGAGGTTGTTTCAAAACTGTATTTCATTACTCTTCTTTTGTTTCGTTAGTCATACCATTCAATCTGTCTGCGAGTGATCAGTAATTCATCAGCTATGATCAAAACTTCGCTAATTTTTCGATGGTAAACTGTAACACTTGTTATGGTGACTACATTCCACATTCTGGATATGCTTATTTGCAATGACTACTGTACGTTCTTAAAACATGTACTAATGAATTTGATCTTTAATCTAAAAAGCAATCGTAGATCTTACACCAATGATAACAGAAATCTGGCTAGAATATGATTTACACTTTGTTTTGTTTGCAAGGATTGTGGAAAAAGTCGTGTACAATATAACATACTGAACTTACAACAGTATGCCTAATAACACGTACTCAAAGATGAAGACACACAACCGACTTTACTTATTAACGTATAAGTTCCACATACAAATAGCCGACATGATTCCTTAGAATACAAATTCAATACCAGTGTAGAAAATGTGTGTTGATAGTTTATACTAGCGCCGGCATCGAACATTACATATAACTAACACTTCAGACAATTCGACTTTTACGGTGTTTGGTATATATTTTTACACTTCAAAGCTGTACAGAAAGCTCCTTACCTCTCTATAATACTGGCAAGAAATATACTCTGTTCGTACCGCTCTCCCTGCTTTTCACATCATGCCAGAAACCTCATCAACCAGATGGCGGATTGTCATTGGTTAGAATCAGTCTAGACGGGTTCCGGTCCAAGATCAGTGTTCCGGTTACGTCAAAATGTGACGTCGTGTAATTTGGTAGGTAGCAACCAACAATTCGAAGGAAGTACCAGGAAATGTAGCTTGCTTTATAAACATTTTTTGGACCTCACAAACTGTTCTTCAAATTTTCATTAATAAACTTGATATTGAATGTTATTTACTTTTAAAATTAAAACTTGGCAGTCTGTATCTGAATTATAATGTTGGCAACAGGTATCCGGCACCGTTCGTGAGGGTCAATGGTGGTCGGTGTTGGTGTGGAATGTTCGAGCACTTACGCTCCGTGCTGTAGAACATACTGTTTATAACGGTGCAAATTCTTGATGTGTGCATCTGATCGGATCATTAATGGGATGTAATCCATGGGTTGGTTAATCCATGCATTAAATAAAATTGTGGGGCAGTGGCTTTTGACATTGTGTCGTTGGAGGGTGAACATTTCGGAGAATTGAAAGTTGATTACCTACCAATCACCACTGTGTCATAAGCCCGAATATTGCAGATTTAATTTTTACGCCATGATTATCCCAAATAGCATGTTTCGTACCCTATTATTAATTTGCTATTACTCTGTCATACAATGCGATTCACTCTGAACCATGACTGTGAACACATCGTATATAAGCGAACTTATATATTCTGCCTTTTAGAAATTCTATCATTGTGACATTTTTTATTTGCCACTCTTCAACTCCGTTCAAAAAGATGGACTTACTTACTTACTCCATGGAGTAGAGTCATTCTTGAGAAGCTAACTGGTTCTGCAGCTAGTCAAGAAATTCCCCGCTTTTTTGGAACCCGAAAGTTCATCACCGTACTCAAAAGTGCCCGCCACTTGTCCCTATCCTGAGCCCAAAAAGATAGACTTAGGAAAAAAAATGTTGGAGGTTATAAGACCCCCTTTCACCCCGAACTTACGACTATTTAGGCTGTGAGATATAATCTGTGGCTGTGAGCATCTACTTCGCCAGTGTCGCTCACAGACGCTGAGGCGCTGTGGCTTGTGGGCGCCGGTAGGAACCATTCGTGATCTGTGATCACGAAGTTAGGTTATGTAGTTCCGTATGGGTGCGAATGTGTTACGGTATAGTTGCATGCTTGCCTGTTCGAATAAGAACGTTTATTTTCTAACGAGGTTTTGATTTATTGAACTTCATTTTTCGTTATGAAAGTAGATATAAGATTAGTAGGAGGAAAATACATACGGAAATTGTATTGTGTAACTGCTGCTGTGTTTGAAAACGTAGACTTATTTGTTTTTACAAGAAGCCCTGTATCACAATGCAGCAGGTGTAGGTTAAGGACTTTTTCTAGCGCAACCGTTAGTGGGAAAACCATATTACACAAACCGCCGTGGCGTGTTATGTTTTTTGGCACGGATGACTTCTCCGTTTCAAGCCTTAAAATGCTGTACAAGGAACTGTAAGTGAATATTAAAATTTGTCATATAACCAGGTATTTGACATCAACTGTAAAAGATTGTCCGGTGTTTATATGCATTCTTTGTGATACTGTAATTGAGATTTTGATGTATATTATGCCGCATGATCATCAGTGGTGAAAAATTAACGTTTGCAAGTAAAGTATTGAATTTGGGTCACCCTACCATGCCAGGTACTGGGGCAATATTTGATACAGAAATTGCCTTTCAGGGTTAAGCCAGATCACATTAGTTTGGTTGTGTGGAGCTGACAACTGTAAGGCCGGTTTCACACCAAACTGCCAAAAACAAAACAACAGAAACAGAGCAGGAACATAAGTGAAACTACTGTCAATACAGCGGACAATATTCAGACATTTTATAGATGTTTGAATTTTGTTTTGTCCTTTCCACGTTCAGTGGACAGTTGCAGTTAAGTGAACACATCATGTGACGCTTCCAAGGAAATGAAGACAGTGACGTGCATGGCTATGGCTGACTTCATGTTCCCTGCATCACAAATATCAAGAGAGAAAACAAGAGGCATTTTAGGGCGAGGCTATCATTTAGTAAACAAAAAAATATATGGCTGTTATGAACTATTGGCCAATTTGCAGGTTGATGATGTCGGATTGAGTGGTGAACCGTGAATGAGTTTCAGTAATCTTTTTTAGAATGTCGAGTGAAGATTTTGGGAAATAGATATATATTGTTTGTTCAGCAGTTAAAAAGCAAGAATACAGCCTTTTAGAAATTCTATCATTGTGATGGAATGCTTGGCAATACTGAGATATCCCTGCAACTGGGGATTCACGTTATAGCATAATGTATATGTTTAAAGTTGCAACACAGCCAGTATCATTAATAATACCACAAGCGTGTGAGGCGCATATAAACAATGACACCAGTTTCCAGTTCATGGGACTTGAAACAAGACAGAAACCTTTTGATCATTACCAACTGATGTTGGGAATCAGGAGAGTTGCAGAAAACACAAACATTTGATGATGCCAAACTGCATAGTTGTGTACTTGTTGCAGATGTGTTGAAAAATACAGCGTTTGTGTTTTGTTTCTGTTTTGTCAGTTTAGTATGAACCCAGCCTAAGTCTGCACTCTCTTCCATTTTCATATTGAGGACAGGCTTTCAGACCTAATTACACTAGGCTTCATTTATAATGGTTTGCAGTTTTCAGAGTTTATTATAATGCTCGTAATAAATATTGTGTCATATGAACCAAAATATTATTAGATATAGCTGATATGGCTGTGAGGGTACGCAAGAATATTTTCCTCTGACTAAATAACCATAAGTAAAATTATCAGAATAAGAAAGATGTAAGGGTTTGGCTTAATTCTATTCAGGAAGAAATTAAGTGCATATTGAAGACAGGGAGTGCTTGCTATCCTTTGGTGCAGAATCTTTTGTCTTCAGGTTTGCTGTCTGAATATATAAAGATTAAGATATACAGAACTAAAATTTTGCCTGTTGTTTTGTGTGGGTGTGTATAATTTGGTCGCTTACATTGAGGGAGGACCATAGGCTGAGGGTGTTTGAGAATAGGGTGCTGAGGAGAATATTTGGACCTAAGAGGGACGAGGTAGTAGTGAGTGGAGAACACTTCATAATTAAGAGCTTAGTGATCTGTACTCCTCACCAAATATTATTCGGGTGATTAAATAATAAAGAATGGGATGGGTGGGGCATGTAGCACATATGGGGGAGGGATGCATACAGGGGTTTGGTGGGGAAACCTGATGGAAAGAGACCCCTTGGAAGACCAAAGTTTAGATGGGAGGATAATATTAAGATGGATCTTGAAGAAGTGGGATGTGGGGCATAGACTGGATTTATCTGGCTCAGAATACGGACAGGTGGCGGGCCCTTGTAGAGGTAGTAATTAACCTTCAGGTCCCATTAAATGTGGGGAATTTCTTGACTAGCTGAAAACCAGTTAGCTTCTCAAGAAGGACTCTGCTCCATGGACTACGTAAGTATGTAAGTAATGGTTTGGCTGAAGATGGTTTTTCTGATTGTTACCGAATATTTTTACAATTGGGCTCAAAGGGCTATAATTTTATGATCTCATTTGTTACCAGTTGTTCCAAAATTTAGGATAATTTATTCATTTTTTCACCAGGCAAGATGGTGGGTTGGTGAAGGAACTTGCTGTTGTGACATCTCTTAAAGCCAAGAAGAATCCTGTGAGAGACTTTGCACTTGCAACCGAGTTATCAACCTTTAACTGGCCATTCAGTACGTTAACTGAAGACTTTGATGTTGGATTAGTGTCATCATTTGGACACCTCATTCCGCAGAACATAATTGAGTCATTCCCTCTGTGCGTATAGAAAGTGATATTCAATTTAAGATGAAGGACTGTTGGTAGGGCTTTGATATCAATTTTCCTGTTTTGTAGAGGAATTCTGAATGTTCATGCCAGCCTCTTGCCTCGCTGGAGAGGTGCTGCTCCCATCATCTATGCCATTCTTAATGGTGACTCAGAGACCGGAGTAACCATCATGCAAGTGAAACCAGATAAGTAAGTATGCTGTTTGAGTGTATCTTCACAACATAGAGAATGGTTTTAATGATCGGTATTTTTCATTGTTGTGACATTGTTTCATTACTTACTAATATATGTCAGTAGTTGTTATCGCAGGGTTAAATTGAATATTTTTGCTTCTTGTTGGGCATATTTATATATTTCTCTTTAACAAATATGAATTTAGTAATGTTATGCATGTACCTAACAACCCTGCCATGGTTGCACATAAGGCGAGAAGAAAGAAAGTCCAATGTATTCTTAATGTGAGCACTACATGAAGATTAGTGTTATTCATACTCTGCTCCAGATAATGAGTGCCTTATACCCACTGAGTTGTCTGCAGAGCATCTCTGAATGTCATAGCAAATGTAAAAAGCCTTCTTCTGCAGGAACTTAGTTGAGCTTAATTTGCTGCACAGTCAGTTTGTGTTAATGTCTGGTAAGCATAATTAAATGCCACTTCTGTGAGAGGTATGGTGCTTGTTGACATTATGTACATACTGAAGAGATTCAGATATGTAATTGATATGAGGGTAAGTCAATAAGTAAGTTACAAATCGTAATTGAAAAGAGACGAATGGGCATAGTGACATACAAACAGCATTTATTTTTCAATGTAATCTCCAAACAAATTTAAACACTTGTCCCACCATTTCACAAGTCCCTGGAAACCTGCGCCATAAAATTCTTTTGGTTGCTCTCGGAACCATGCGCGCACTACTCTTTCAACCGCGTCATCGTCAGGAAAGTGTTCCTCCGAAAGATGTTGTTTTAGAGGACTGTTTGACATGACAGGCAATGTTCATCGTACATGTGCAGCATTTCTTTGTGGATATCCTTTGCTGCCATATTTTTTTCCCACAAAAACCGCACAACACCACGCTGTTCTATCGTGGTACACGTATTCAGGGGTGCCGCCATCTTTTAATGGCTACTCCGTCTTTACAGTCATGCGCATAACGATCGTAGCATGTCACAACAAAACTAGATAGTGCTGCCGTCTAGCGGTGACAGTTTCCCGCACTTAATTCAAAAACGTGGGTCGCAACTTGGATTTGTAACTTACTTATTGACTTACTTACGTACCCTGAAAAACATTTAAACTGTTTGACCAGACCATGATATAAGGTAGGATTCTAAGGTGAATGTGCAACACATGCACGATACTGGAGCCAGGTGAAGTGAGATGAAGCTGTGAGAACTTGCTGCCACATGTCATGTAGTGCCTGGTAGTGTGGTATCCTTAGAAACCTTTGGAAGTGCAGAATTCTACCTGATGCTACATGTAACCTGTCATAGAGTTTGCTGTATTCAAAATACTGACTATTGTTGAAGCAGGACCTGAAAATTAAATGCTGTTAATAGTGTTGTTATTGGACATAATCCGGAACTATTTACATCCATCTCAGATCCTTGCATACCCTGTAACCAGAAATCATTGTCAGTGTTGTTAAAAATTTGATGAGAGTGATGTATTATTGCTGGGGGGTTTTCTTGAAACATTATCCATTTTCTGTGCCTTACAATTGAAAATGTACAATGTGCCTTATCAGAGACTTGCCATGTCTGTATTTAGGTAAGACACATAAGAGGGTAAAGAGAAGATGCCAAACCTGAAAGCTAAACACTCAAACAGTGCTGTGTGCAGATGAAACAGTTGAACCAACAGAATATAATGATACAATTATTTGCCAGCAAAATGAAACATAACAATCCTTATGGAGTTAGATAGACAGACAGATGGTCAGACAGATATTACATGAGGTAGTATATTTAAAACACAGAGTGCTTCGGCCATAATAGGCCCTTTGTGCTTACCTCACACAACAAAAGTCTGGGTCAACTAAAGAGCCCTGAATCCTTGACTAGTCTCAGAAGTTTACTCACCAGTTCCTTTTGATGACATATTCTGCCCCAGTTTAGTAATACCAAAGAGCTGATATTGTCTGTGGCATAATGATCCAAATTCACATATAGCATGCCAGGCAGTTTCCTCTGCCAGTCCACAAAGCCTGCTCTTGGGATTCCCAGTAATGATCCCCATCCTGTATTTGTGTTTTCTTAAGGTGCATTGTCCTGTAAGTAGTCCCATCGCCATTCTCAATTCAGGCCTTTTCAGGTTGAAAGTCTGGGTTGTGTTGTCTTTAGAGTGTCTTTGTTTCATCCCTTACTATGTCACGGACGCATGTGGGACACCAGCAGTCAGCATGATCCGCATCCAGCCATGCTTTCACTGCAGGGCGCACCAGATTCCTTGAGATTCCACATAATGGTTTTGGTCCAGGGGGATTTATTCTGCTGTCTCCTTCACCAAATTATTGGCTCTTTTATTGCCAGATTACCTTTTTGTCCAGGCATCCATATTAGCATAGCTTCATTCTGTTGGCCAAAACTCTGTGGAGTTTCGCACTGCCAGAGGCTCCTTCAGACTCTTGACAGTACCTCTCCCATGAAGATATATTAACCTTCTGAATCTCTTTTTTGTGTAAGGTGAGGATTTGATGATATACGGCCATTCATCATAAGACTTCACCCTATTGAAAAGGTACCTTACTGTCTTTTTGTAATTTTCCAGGTCTTTATTCCACCAAACAGACCATTTGTGGCTTTCTCTGGTAATTTCAATACATTGGTTTTCATAGAAGAGATAATGCATCCCTGTACTAGTTCTGCTACCTCATCTATGTGTTTTGTATGGGATACTCTAGTATTGCTTCCACACAGTGTTTTGAGAAGGTCTCTTTTATAAAGTTCCCAGTGTGTCTTTCTGGGGTTATGTTATCTCAAAATACTTTACCTTCAAATTTAAGATTAAGCAAGATCTATGATCTTAGAGACAGACTTCCTCAGATACATGCCATGCCTTGACGATATTGCACATTGCAGTTGAGCTGATGGTCAGGTGAATAATTTCTCCCATTCCTTTGTGACCAAGATGAGAGTATTGATATTTGATATATTTGTTAAATGCAATTGGGTTGTCACATGGTGGCAGTAGTACAGTACACATTTACACACAAACAATACACAGAATGATACAAAACAAACAATGCATAGAACAACACAACAACTTGGGAGAGTGCGGGCCGTGCCCCGTCCTGGCTAGTTATACCCTGGCATTTGCCTTACAAATTGGTCCCAGGTCTTGAGACAAGCAAGAAGTTACCAACAAGTGGTGAAACAGAAAATGAAGGTGGTAATAAACAAGTCAAATAAAACAGGGAAAAGGTTGACAGTCCAAAAACAAGGTTGAGTGATGACTAGAAAGTATGGGAGTCCGCTACCAAGTAGGAAAAATCAAGGATATGTCACCTCATAAAACACTTAACAGCTGTTTGTAAAACAAAAATTTTTTCCTGATTTGTCAGCTGGAAAATAGGGTTGTCGTCTCATAATTACACAGAAAGTTAAACATATTCTATGTAGGAATTTTCCTGAAAATTGAAATTATGAAGGGGGTTGTCTTGTATTCGGGGTAAATGTGTTATGTGTCAACTGTATGACATCCATGTCTCTGTGCTGGTAATGGCAATGTGTACAGCTGCTGGATGCCCCAGATAATTTAGATTGTTTGTAGTTGACTGATGTCACATTGTGGAACACTGCATACTGCACAGGTTATGTGTTCAAACTGTCTGATATGCTGTGCCGCTGCTGCTGGGACACCCCAGATAATTCGGGTTGCAAGTGGTCAACTGTGTTTTTTTAATCCAAGTATAAAGGTTTTGGATAGTGTCATGTGACCTTAAAAATAAATTATTTTGAGCATTGTCCATCAGGGAAGACCCATTACCCATTGTACAAGAGGCTGGGTGGGCCCCAGAGCTGGTCTGGATGGATGGGGAAAATCTCACCCCCCACCAGGAATCTATCCTTGGACTGTCCATTCCATAGCGAGTCAGTTAAAGTAATACAGTGTCAGAATAACAATTATGTTGATTTTTTTTTGATAACTGGTACCAACAGCAGAGAAAAGTGGATTCACGTGGCTGGGAATGATAAAGGTAAACTTCTCATTCCCAGATTTTGGAAGATGCATCATATTCTCCATTTACAGGTTTGATATAGGCGACATTGTCCTCCAGGAGAGCTGCCCAATTGCTCCCACAGACACAGCCCCAGTGCTGAAAGCACGACTATCTGAACTTGGGTCCAGGCTTCTTCAGGAGTCTCTAAGAGACCTGCCCCACTGCCTGCACAGGGCTGTACCACAGCCAAAATCTGGCATCACATATGGTATGAGTTTAGACAGTTCCAGTTAAACACATCATCAGTCAGTTATTTGCAAGAGGTGTTTGGTACTGTCATGTTGACAATAGGTTGACTAGCAGGACTGCTGTGTGTAACACAAAATATGAAACTCATCAGTTTATTACGTGACTTTGTAGAGGTTATGCCGTGGTTACTTGTGTAATTTATTTGCGTTTACATGATTTATGAGTCATGACTCTTATACAAGGAATTTTGGAAGTTATTAAGTACTGTAGTGTTTGCCACCAAATTTTCTGTTAATTATACAGGCAGGTCTTGTTTTATGCAAGTTCGTTTTGCATGATTTTGCTTTTATGTGAGTTGAAAATTTACACCACTTTCTGAATTTACACATTAATTTTCGGTTTGATGTGATTTGGCATAGATGATCTGTGGCTGCACTTATCTTCTGTAGGAGGCTAGCCAAAACTGATGTCACTTTCACACCATCAGTTACGTGTGTAGAGTGATTACATATGTTATATAGTCACTCAACTCATGTAATTTTTCTCTTCTAGAACATTGGCTTTTCCTACTAAATCTACCTCACCTAGTGCAATCCAAGTGAAAAAATGGCAAAAGGCTGTCAGTATTGAAGAGAGATTAGACATAATAAGCTGACTTGAAAAGGGTGAACGAACTCTTGACATATGATTTAATGCTAGTGTACATACAGTTCATGATAATACTGATAGAATTAAAGAAAGTGCTAAGTCAGGAACTGAAGTGTTTGTGTAGCAAGACTACCTTAGTCCTATCACAATGAACCGTACCAAAATCTATGGATATGAGTTTACGTTTCTATTCCATTAGAAAGAAAGAAAATCTGTTGTATAAAATGTATGTATCCTGTATAGAAATGTGTATATACTGTATGTACAGTATGTATATACTCTTCTGGTCCACATGTCCACTGGTGGTATAGTCATACTCTATATAGGATAATGTTGTCAATCCCCTAACCCCCAGGAAATTCATTGCTTTGAATGGGAATTCTCTGTGTTTAATTTGTGCGATGTTTATCAGGAACACAGCCCTAGAGTTATGGGGCCTGGGGTGGTGTAGTGGTTAAGGCGCTATGCTACTAGTCGGACGGTCCCAGGATCAATTCCCGGTGGTGTTACTGGATTTTTCAGTGACATATTCCTTCCAACCATACAATGGCCCTGGGGTTGACTCAGCCCCTAGTGAAAATGAGTACCAGGAACATTTTCTGGGGGTAAAGGCGGCCGGTGCATGGGGCTGACGACCTCACCACCCTCATGTGCCGAATGTCATGGAAATCTGGGAGCCTAAACCTCCTGGAACCCTCTGGGCCACACCGGGCCTGTTATGGGATCCCTTTACCTTTTTAGTCCTAGAGTAATATGAGACCTGCCTGTATATAAATATAAGTAATCAATCACATAAGATACGTCATCACCTACTGCCAGCTTCCTGTTTGCGTATTTTTTTCATATATTTTATTTTCTTCATAACAGACATATGTAGAAGTCAGCGTGCACTGTACAGAATAATATTTTATTGTAAATTTTATTATAGTGCATGTAATGGACAACTTTAAAAATAAGTGGAAGTGTTTACATTTGTTTATCTTCATCATGTCATGTAATACGGACACTGGCACCAGCCAATATCCATGGCAGAGTAGAAAGATAGAATGGGGGGCTAAGACTGAATTGTTATTGGTGATGTCCATACACTTTTTGCTGCTGGTGCATAGACAGCAGGTATTGTTAGTATAAGGGACAGCTGAAGAGTGATCAAAATAAGTGGTCCATAATTTCCATTGAAAGTGTGATTAAAGTTTAATGCAGTATAGGAACATGATGTGGGCACTGTAATATTGTAAATTGATTTTGGGGTGTGGTTAGATGTGGGTAGCCATCAGATTTTACATAGTATTTGTTTCAAACCACAAAACTGGAAGTGTTGCAGCTTAGACAATAATTTGTTGTCATAAATAGAATACAGTTATGAGCACTCATTAACATGGATATTGAAGCACTTCATTGCAGCAACCGATCATTAGTGCACTGAACTCCATTATGAATGCTTACTAGTTGGGACATGTACTGCCACAATAAATGGGCAGCTGATTCTCCTTACAAACCCCATATTTCTCTAATACTCGCCACATTGGTAGTCACTATATGTTACTCTGTCAGCCTATGTAACCATTTTTTATGAGATGCACACAGCATTGCCAGTGTGGCCTACCGAACGAGCATTGCTCCCCTAGTGTATGACAGTTTACTTATAGATAAGGCCTGAGTTGACAGAAACCCATTATAAGTTTGCCAGTCATTTGATGGTGAAGCTAATAATGGTGCATAGGAATGTAGCAGAGAACGTTATAGCAAACTGCATTTTGGAACTGACCTGTTCTCAGTGGCTGGTTGGCTGTTAAGCAAAAACACTACCAGAGTAGGGAAGGCACATTTCATTTAACCAGTATTCATTGTGTAATAATAGTAAATGTACTGAGAATATGAGTGTGCCTGTATATTTTTTTATTGTGATTGTCAAATTACACACTCCCCAAGCCTCTGAAGAAGGATGGGTAACCAAAGGATTAGCAGGATTATCAGTCAGAATGTGTGACCATGAACTGCGCCCCAATACTGGCAAAATTTCATGGTGGTGGCAGTGATCCCCTGTAGTCAGACTAGAGCTGAAATTTCCCCTTTCCAACACAAGTAAATTTTCAGGATAGCATCTTGCAGTGAATATATCCATCAACAAAAGCACTCAATAAAGTAAAATTCATAACAGGCATTGAAAGCTCCTATGTGTTTCAGCATTGGGCTGCCATCCTCAGGAAGTTACAGAACAAAGGAACATATGCCCAACACACGTCCTGTGTCATCATTTATTGGAAATATAAATTTTGTAACAAAAACATGGTCAAATTGCACTGGTCTTGGCATTTAACTCAGGCCTGGGGATTACTGGACAATTCAAACCGTGGTCCTTAAGATGTTAACACTGAGCAGTGATTTGAGTGTGTCAAATGTGGGGAAATTCAGCAGTAACACAGTGAGGTTCCTTGATGGTTGGAAAAATATGCCACAAAGAATGGAAATTGTACTTCTCAGTATTATACAGCTATAATTTTCCTAGCCTCAGTCTCACATGTAAACTATAACACTGCAGCTATTATTTTCATATTTCATACTGTTCAGTGTTGTCACAAATTTTTGGTTAAGAAGATGCATAAATTATATGAGTACATGCAGTAAACTGAAATCGTACAGATTTTTATTTGAAATATTCTTGGAAAGATTGATTGTTATTTGACGGAATACAAGGAAACAATAATTTATGACTGGTGTAAAATTGCTGTATTGATTACTTCATAAATGTGACTGAAGAGTAAAAGAACAGAAAGGCCGATGAATGATGTAGTATTCAAAGAACATGTCGTTAAAATCATGTTGTATGTGCTGGAGTACACATTTCATGTCTTGTTTCATTTGTAGTATTTTCATTATGGTAATTTTTAAAGTTGATTTTACATAGGACAGAAATTGGTGTTATATCCATGTACAGTCATCCATCGCTTTTTGCAGGGGTTAGGTTCTAAGACCACCCATGAAAGTGAAAATCTGCATATAATTATGTATTAGTGTTTCCTTTCATGCTTAAATCTGTTTTAGTCATTTAAGCACAAGATAATGAAAATGAAAATAATTTTAATTTATTTCTTATATCTTTTGAATGTTATTTTGTAATTGGTTCATATTCACTGATTGGAGTTTCTCATCTTTGTGGAAATGTGATGAGATGCTTCCTCTTTCCCTTCAATTCCACTCCAGTACAAAACTTCTAGAATCCTGTAGAATGTTCTGGAAATTTCAGGTTTTTTTTATTATTATTATTCTTTGTTCAACCCCCAAAATTTCCAACACTGCTAAGTATCAACTGATCAGAAGCTAGGAATGACTGTACTTACTTTTACAGGGACAGTGTATAAATGTAATAAGAGATTCTTAAATTAGGAATTACTTTCTTTGACTAAAGAAGAGATTGTGGGGAGGGCTAATAGCACATGTTTTCCAACAACTGGTAACAGGTTTATGCTTGTAAATGTAACAGGCTTTAATTGAATCATACATGTGTTGTTTATTTAATTAAATTGGCTTCTAGATGGAAAAGAAACACCAAGACGCAGACATGTTACAGCTTTAAGATTAAGATGACTCATGCCTGATGTGTGTTGGCAGCTCCCCGTGTTACTCCATCTCTGGCAGTAGTAAACTGGCAGGAGATGGAAGCAAGAAAGGTCTATAATCTTCACCGGGCATTAACTGGGATGTACTCATTGACCACAAGGTGGCATGGGCTACCCATCAAGCTGCTGGAACCATCTTTACATATTGGAATTTCTGAGCTGGAGCAACAGACTAGCAATAGGAGGCTATTGAACACACCTGGCTGTGTGGAGCTGGATCACACACGTAGCTTCCTGCGAGTGCTGTGTGCAGATAATCAGTGGATAGGCTTCAGAGCCCTCATTGTGCCTGGCAAGAAGCCAATGTCACCACAGGACTTCTACAATGGATATCTCTCCAAGCATAATGTGACTGAGTGGACATTCACATAATTCACAATATAGCAAGAATTTGCTTACAGTTTTAGGTTTGTATTGTTTTAGGGAGGGGGCGCGCGGTGGCATAGTGGTTAAGGCACTACGCTACAAACTGGCAGGTCACGGGTTCGATTCCTGATGGCGTCATTGGAATTTTTCAGTGACATAATCCTTCTGGTCGCACTATGGCCCTGGGGTCGACTCAGCCTCTAACAGAAATGAGTACCAGGTGTATTTCCTGGGGGTAAAGGCGGCCGGTGCATAAGGCTGACAACCTGACCACCATCCTGTGCCATTGTCATGAAATCTGGGAACCTTAATTTCCTGGAACCCTCTGGGCCACTCTAGGCCTGTAACGGGACTGCTTTACCTTTGCCTTTATTGTTTTAGGGAAGTGAATGAATTGAATGTGTGTTTTTGAAACCTGTGGTGTATGGTTTGCACAAGAACCAAATATTTGATGTGTATACACCTGCGTCTTGGAATAGCCTGTAACATCAGCTTTTTAAATAGATATTACACTTTCTGCGTGTACATTTGTTAATTTGCTCTGTGTAGTAAATTTTAAAGCTTACATCATAACTACGTAGGATGTACTCCTGTTCCTTCCTTGTCATTATGGGCCTTGTCATGGCGTACATTATGGCCACATTATACATTAGAGCAGAATGTGATTTAAGTTCTCAGATGAAAAATATTCCCACCTGTTAGTTTCATTTTTTGTGGTCCTGGACAAGATGCCATATAAGTAATGCATAACTTTTCCTGATTTTTTTTGCCAGCATTTGAGATACGAAAATTTGGTCTCTATGCGTTTTCTGACACTCAGATTAAGGTACTTGTGTACAATTTAGGGTTTGGATTGCACAAGTATCGCCATGATTGTGTGTGGAAGTGAAGCAATGTCAGATTCAGTTGGGACACTATTGCAAAGTATATTATTATTATTATTGATTCTGAAGAGTCAGCATGCGTGCGATTGGTCAAAAATCCCATGCCGACACATTTACATACAAGCATGTTTCTAACTCAGCATTTTTATTGTATGATGAGTTTTAATTGAAAATACTGGGTTCTTTCCAGTTTGGCACAATAATCCTTATTTTGTACATTTACATCTTACTACGGCATGTTTCATCTTATGTGAGTCATTGTTGGGTAATACGCATTTTGAGAATGAAGGTTGGTCAGCCAGTGGGTCATTTTCCTTAGCTGATGCCTGAAGCCTGCTCATCTCCTTGACACAGAGAATGGCTTATCCATGGGCCTTCTCACTGGCTGGGGCGTTCTTGCAATGGGTGGGTTGTCAAAGTGTAGTGCTGAATTATCGCCACTGAAATGCTGAGATTGTGTGTTGTCGGTGTGAATACAGTAGAAGTGTGGAAAGAGAATGCCTGAGTCAAATATATTAAACATAGAATCACAAAATGATTAAGTGCTTTGAACTCAGAGTCCTCTTTGTGGGAGTCAGCAATCACAGGAGAAAGCAACAAGCCCATAGATATCCCATCAGTCTGGATATAGGATTGGCCACCAAACCTGAAGTTAGAAGGGTTCAGGACATGGAGCAAGGCCAGAATTTTCTTTTTTAAGTATCAACTCATGGGGTATAAGGCTTTCTTCATCAGCACACACTGGTTAATAGTGAAACCAAATTAAAGCTGCTTTGCTCCACGATTGCTGGCGTGAACACTTCAGATTTGGAGGTGGATCTGTTGGATTGTGAGATTTAAGGCTTTCAGCATGGTGTAATTTATGCCTTTGCTCTTCTGGTGTGTGTGGCAGTGGTTGGTAGTTTGTTATGAGATTCTGGGAGAGCGTGTCTTTCCCATCTTCAGGGTGCCAGAAAGTCAAGAAGAATGCTGTTGCAGGTGGATGCTTCTGAATGTACAGGGACATTGTCAGTGGTGATGGGATGCTAGGGAAGCAAATCATTTATGATTGCGGTCATGTCAAATTACTTGTTTAGAATAATTCCAAACCCTATTGGAAACACTGGTCTCGACATTTGTTTCATTGGTACATTTATTTAATTGGTACACGTCATCTAACATGATGCTGCTTAAGATAATAAGCACACACAGATGTATGTGTACATGTTACCGATAAGGTATAATCAGATAGGTTAGATCTTAGCTTGCAAATGTTAATCCTGTGGTTACAGAACACAAACTTTCCGGAAGTTAAGAAATGTCGCCTAAGCAGTATCTAATACAATATAAACATAAGAATTATTCATTCCTGGAAAAAATTTAAGAAAATTCACAATTCAATTCTAAATGAAATTAATATGAACATGTATCATGTAAAATTTAGCAGCATTGAATAATCTATAAGCAACATTAATTTCATTCAGAACACACAGTACCTGATGCAGATTAAGATTTTCCATGCTGTTGCACAACTGCTATTTATACATATTTCAAACTGTTTCCTCAACTGTAAATTTACATTCCCTTTTTCCACCACTCAATTTCATGTTTAGTTATTCCACCTTGAGGTACTATAAACAGTGCCCACTGAACAGATCATATCACAAGGAGTACTATATTTCTCAGTGAAGCTGAAGGTGCTTGTAAATTTCAGTCCACTCTCTCGCTCTCTCTCTCTCT
>Ga0209629_10000629_pt1 | contig 19891 bp, 10 predicted proteins | sample TergutCu122P5_FD_187286 | JGI IMG/M metagenome (GOLD analysis project Ga0209629, IMG submission 187286) | Cubitermes ugandensis P5 segment gut microbial communities from Kakamega Forest, Kenya - Cu122 P5 (SPAdes) (version 2) | ecosystem: Host-associated > Arthropoda: Insects > Digestive system...
AAACGTGAGGGCACAGACGGTCGAAAACGTGACGGTCAGCGGCACATTGATCGCCATCGGAGCCATGTACGGTCCCATCATTCCTGTAATGAAAAACATCGGAATAAAGGAAATGATGACGGTGATCGTCGAAAGAATGACCGGCGGCAGGACTTCGTGAACGGCATCGAGAACGGCGTCGAACGGTTTCTTTTTTCCCATCCTGATGTGACGCTGGATGTTGTCCACGTTGATGATCGGATCGTCCACGACAAGCCCCAGGCTCAGGATCAACGCAAAAAGCGTCACGCGATTCAACGTGTAACCGAACAGCATGTTCGTAAACAGGGCTAATGCAAAACTGACCGGAACCGAGATGCCGACGATCAGACTTTCGCGCCACCCCATGGTCATGGCGATGAGCAAAACGATGGTCACGATGGCAAAAAACATTCCCTGCACCAAATCGTTGACACGGGCATTCGCGGTGGCCCCCATGTTTCGGGTGACGGTGATGTTCACGTCACGAGGCAGAACCACCCCTCCCGATTCCCCGGCTTGCCGAATGATTCGTTCGGACAAGTTGACGGCATTGACCCCTTTCTTTTTACTGACGGCAATGGTGACCGCTTCTTCGCCATTGCATCGAACGTAATTTTCCGGAACTTTCGGCTGATCGGTCACATGAGCGAGGTCCCTGACCCGAACAAGCCGGTTATCCCTGACGCTGACGACGATATTCGCCACGGATTCGGCGTCAATGAGTCCGGGATCGGTCATAAGAAGAAAGTTCTGCCCATCGACGACGCTTGTTCCGACCGTTCCCGCCGCATTCGCCCGTTGAATGGCATTGATGAGGTCGGGAAAGCAAAGCTGGTGTGCCGCAAAATTTTCCAGGATCGGTTCGATACGAATCATCCGTTCCAGACCGCCGAGTATCTCCAGTTTCGAAATGTCCGCAATCGAATCCAGTCGCGCGGACAACTCTTCGGCAAAACGTCTCAACTCGGCGGAATGATATTTTTTCGACGTGAGGGTCAGCGTCACAATCGGCACGTCGTCCACACGGACGGGAATGACCCGCCACCCCGCCACGCCGTCGGGAACGATATTCTTGTTTTCCTCGATGGTGTCGTGGATGCGAACCATCGCCCTTTCCCGATCCTGCCCGACGTAAAATCGTACCGTGACAACGGCTCCGTCACGCTGACTGACGGAATAGACATGTTCGACTCCGTCCAGTTGCCAAAGAATCCGTTCGAGCGGGCGGGTCACCAATTCCTCGACTTCTCCCGGAGAGTGGCCTGGAAAAGAGACTTCGACATCGACCATCGGCACAACGATCTGCGGGTCTTCTTCACGAGGTGTGATGAGAATCGCAACCGCTCCCAAAAGGAGGGATGCCACAATCAAAAGAACGGAAAAAGGACCGTCGAGAAAAAAACGGACGGTTCGTAATATCATGGAATGACCTCGTCAAAGGATATTATTGGCATGGACACAAAAGTTGAACCGGCGTCCGGAACACAGGGCAAAACACGATACCAAATTCATTGAAAAACAATAGTCATGTATACGGTCTATTCCACTTCGACCAGCGGGGTGACTTTTCCGGTTTTTTGATCGAACCGGCCGGCAAAAAAATCGCTGTTCAGATTGTGCCCGAAAAACGTGCGGTTGGCGGAACTTGTCAGGGAACGAAAAAGTAAAAAGTGCAGCCTGGCGATTTGCAGCCGGAACGAAACGGCACGGTCGCAGCCCACGATTTCGAGGTTTTCACCGGTCGTCAGTTGCCGCCAGGTATATGGTTCCTTGACCCGTTTGGCATCGAGGTCGAACACAAGCGGGGCGAACATCGCACGCCCTGCCACATGTTGGCGCAGAATCAATGCGTTGCCCTCGTTCGAACTGGCGTTTGTCAATTCTCCGGCAATCCGTTCCGGCATTTGTTTTGCCTGATTTTCAAGTTCCGCCTTCCATTCCGGGAGTGCCAACGGGAAAACCCTCGAAACCGGTACGGTTTTTCCGGCATTTGCACCTGACATCGCCGTTCCGGTCAACAGCAATTCGGTCATTTCCCGGCTTGCCTTGACGTTGATCGACGGTGCCAAAGGAATTTGCGATTCGTACTCAACCACGTATTTCGGGGCGTCAACACCCGTGTGCGGCTCGAAATCATCGCTTTCGTCGTCATCATCGAACTGCGGCAAAAGCGAATCGGCGAGCAGCAACAGTTTTTCCGAATGACAAAGCAAAAAATGTCGTTGCAGTCGCATATTTTCGGTGAGTGGCAACTCGATTTCCATGTAATCGGCGTCTTCATCGGTGATTTCGCACGTTTGCGACCATCTGTCGGTCGGGAGCAGCGTGCGACCGTCAAGCCGAACGGCAACGTTCCAGTGGCCGTTCCAAACCGTTCGTCCGGCAAGACTGAATTCCATGCAAATGCTTTGGTCCGACCGGTCACCGAACGATACCGCAGCCGGTGTTTCCCCGATTAATATTTGGCGAAACTCGTTGATCGGCAAATATGTAACCGCAAGGGATGGTTTGCGGAATTCCCAACCGGAACGAAACATCGCCACTTGGGCCCACTCGGAAAAATATGCCGCTGGAGTCTCCGCTACGAGCGACGCCGTTTTTTCCTTTTGGGTGGCAATCGCAACGGCTTTTTTTTTCGATGCGTTTTTTTTGGCCGTTGCCACTTTCTTGGACAAAGTTGCCGACGTTCCCTGACGCATCAGCTTCATCCGCGTGTCGGCAATTTCCCCGATCGAAAATGACCGCGGAAACAATGTTCTTGCAATCGCATGGTCCGATTCGTCGGAATCGAAGGCCAACGCATGTCGTACCATTTCGGCAAACCGTTCAAACTCGAACGGCACAAACGAATCCGATACCGCTGGAATTTCGGGCTTCGGTTTTTTTTGCCGCGTCGCGGTTTTGGAAACCGTTTCAGCGATTTTATCCTGTTGCGAAAACATCGGCGAGCCGTCTTTGCGCGTGAAACGAAGCATGTGTTGCACGCCCCATTCAAATTGCTGATGCACATCCGCCGGCCAGGGACGAAGCTGCGCCCGCTTGCCGATCATGAGTGCCCGCGTCCAACAGGCAAGCAGCGGTCTGAGCAACAGATGATTCGACGCCCCCGGCAATCCGGAACCGTCGAGTATTTCGGTCAGGCCGAGTTGAAAATTTTCACGGGCAAATTGCAACATTTGCCGGCCGACGCTCAAGTCGGGGAACATGCAACCGATGAGCCAGGGGGCTTCGGCACAACACAATTGATGCAAAAGCGGTTGATTTTCAACCGAAAAGCATCTTTCCGGCATTCCGGTCGCCCAGTTGAGCGTTCCGGTCAAACGAGCCGCCCACTGACCTGGCGTTTGCGTCACCGTCGATTCGGGAATCATCGTCAGCGACAAAAGCGTTGCCATCGAATGATACTCCGCCTGCCCCGATGTCAGAGCCGCATTGAATTCCGTCTCAATCGGCACCCCTTTTTCGAAACATGCTTTGGTTTCGGGAAAGGCGTACACCCAGTGCACCGCCTTGCGATATTCGTCGGGCACGAGCCGTTTGATTCGTTTTTGCACAAGTTTGCCCCATGCCAGCCACGCTTCGTCCGGCGATCCCGCAGCGATCATTTTTCTGATCGGTTCATTGTGCAAATCAGTCGTTTCCAGCAGCAATTCTTCCCAGCTTTTCATCACGTTGAATCTTTTTGGTTTGGTTACAAACATTGATCAGAGCACGAAGCGTAAGCGAGTGCCCGTTGTGTTGTCAATTGTCGGTTATTGTGGCATTCGCTTACGCTTCGTGCCCTGATTTCTTTTTCTTGGGACAATCTTTCTGAGACGGGTAATAGAACGGTTCTCAAATAATTCCGGAGTTTTTGGCACAGAGCAGCAACTGCCGGTCAAGTTCGCTTCTCGAAAGCCGGATTTGCGGAATCGACGGCGGCAAATTGTAAGCGTCATCGGTGGTTTTCACATCATTACTGTTCGGTTCGGCATCGTCGTCGACATGTGTCGCCATCACTTCGTCCTGCAAGGCCGAGAGCCATTCGGGGATTTCGTAACCGACCCCCATCGGTTCCCTGGCAAACAGTTCGATTTGCTCTTCCAGTTCGGTAAACGCCGGTTTCGGGCCTTCTTCACGGGCTTGTTTGACCGCTTGCGGCACAAGTCCGCACATCCGGTCAATCTGCAACGGGCGGATAAAACGTTCCTGCAATCGTTCATGGACGCTCGGGAGCCACATGCCGTATTTTTCGCTCAGCCGCATGTAATGTTTCAAATGTTCTTCCGCGGCCTGCACGCTTCGTTTGGCGACGGCGCGTTCCCAAAGTTCGGCGGCCTCGCTCCGGTCACTCCGGATCATTTCGTCATGCACCCAATACACCGGTTTCAGGTTCCACGAAATCCGTTCGTAACCGGTCAGCACGCGCAGCATGTCGAGCAGCATATACAGCTTTTCGCCCCGGTCCGAATGAATCGTCGTGCTGTTGTAATCAATGTATTCCGAGTAGTTTTCGGCGATGGACTCGAAAATGACTTCGATATTGAAGACCGCTTCCTCCATCGATATCCGTTTTTCGATCAGGTCGGCGACCAATGTTTGCGCGGTTTCAAGCTCCCCATCCTCCTCATGGATTTTCATGAGCGATTTCAGATAATTTTCCGTCCCCTGGTGCAGCACGGCCCGCAAATGTCCGAATCCCATGAAGTGTTGGGTGAAAATGTCATGCCCGTATTTCTGGATGAACGCTTTCATGCCGTCCCAGACGCGGCGGTCGGCGATGGATTCGACCGGTGAAATGCGGATTTGCCGGCTGTGCGACAACCAGCCGGCCAGCAGAATTTCGATGATTCGTTCGATATATTCGACCAAGGCGTGACCAGCGGTCGGAAAATTGTCGTCACCTTCCCTGATCCGCCATTTTTTCGACGATTCGGCAATGCACGATGCGATGCAACGGGTCGCTTTTTCGAACAAACGGTCGTATTCGGTGATCGCCCCCTGCCGGAGCGGGTGCAACTGTTCCATCCGTTCGACGACATGCAGCAACTCGACCGTTTCGGTGATCAGTCCCAATCGGGGGGCATACTCGAACAGGCGGATGATCATCTGCTGCAAAAACCGGACCGAAACGATCGCCTGCGGACTGCCGCCACGGGCCGTCGGAATGTACAAGAGCGTTTCGTTTTGCAGTGCATCAAGCATTTTCGGCCAGAGTTTTTTGACTGTTTTGATATCGGCCCGGTAAAATGCCGAAAAAACCGGAAGCGTTTTTTGCTGCCAATGGTTGAGCCGTCCGACGAACGATTTGTCGGCAGTCACGGCGCACATCGTGTAAAAAGCGTCGATCAATTCAACGGTCGTCCAAACGATTCGGTCGATCAGAATTTCTTTCGTCCCGCGATGCCGGTCGTATTCGATGAGCGATTCCTGCGTCCCTTTCGGCGGCGGCACCTCGTACCCGGTCACCTGCCGCAACAGGTCCTGCAAACCGTTCCAGAGATGATTGGCCTGCTTGAGCCATTCCTGCAATTTTTCGGCAACTTGAAGCGCACGCTCGTTTTCGGAATTTTTCGATTCGGACAAGTCGGGGAATTTCGACGCCGCATAACGCCACAATTTTGAAAGCGACAACAAAAACGCGAGTCGTTCACTGATCCGGTCCGTCTCCTTGAGCAGCCCGAAATCATCGTCGTCATTTTGAAACGGTGATGATTTCCCGTCGGCGACATCGTCATCAATTCCATCGTCGGTCGTGTCGTGATACGTCACATGTTCGTAAGCGGCACTGAACAGGTCGCGTTCTTTTTCGTCCTGTTCCTCTTCAGCCATTTGTCGCTTGATTTCATTTTCGAGCGCCTTGTATTCCTCGTCGCTGAGTTCGCCGTCATCGAAAGGGCCGCCATCGAAACCGTTGCTCTCAAAACCGTCCTGAAAGGCGTCGCCGAACGAATCAAACGCGGGATGATCGCCGTTTGGGCCGGGCGTCACGCCGGTGAACGGGTCCGTTTCGTCCAGTTCGAGCTTCGGCACGGCCCAATATTTGTCGGCATTCGCTTCAAGATAATCGAACAATTTGATGGTCAGCTCCCACCGTTTTTCCGGAGGCACCGGCGAAAAACGCTTGCGTTTGACTTGTGTCAGATGTTCGCCGTTCTCCCCGGATTCGTCTTTCCAGAGCAGTTCGATCCAACGAATGATGAGCGTGTGAAACGAAAAGTCCCCTTCGGTGAGCGGAATTTCCTCCGCCTGGCTGAGCCAGTGCATCATGAGTGCCATGGACGCAACAAGGTCGCGCTGATCAAGCAACGCTTCGCCGAGCAGCACATAAGCCTTCGGCGACTCGAAACGCTCGACATGCCGGCTCCAGAACGAGATGTCTCCGGCGGCCGTTCCCGCCTGGTTCCATGCGGCGAGTGCCGTGGCAACAACCGCCGCGGATGCCCAGACGGCTTGGCCGGAAAATCCTTCGACGCTTGAAACTTCGGTACTGCCGTATTGGTCCCACCAACCGGCGAGATCACTCATCCTGTCGGACAGAGACAGTTGCAATTCACTCTGCCCGGCGGCGGCGGCTTCTTTTTGCAACCGGCTGTACAAGTCGAAAATGTCGTTGAGCAAATTGATCAGATCGTCAACCCGGTGATCATGGACGGTGTTGTCAATGGCCGGAAACAGGCTGTATTGCGCCCCGAAACCGAGAATCGTCCAGGGATCGACGAGTGCCCCGCAATCAATGCCGCGCCGGATCAATTCCTCGATTTGCGGGAGCACTTTCGCCGCTTCCCCGAGTTGGTCGCGTTCGGCAAACAGGTGCCCTTCGGTGATCAAGCAGTCGATCTTGCAAAGGATTCGCGCCGAGACGACCGAGATGATGTCGGCCTGACGTTTTGCCGCGTCGAAATATCCCATGCGGGCCAATGTCCGCGCCAGGTGAAATCGCTGCAACTGGTCGGCGCGTCGTTTGGCGAGCTGTTTGTTGAGTGCCTGCCGCGCTCCGCCGAACGGTTGCTGCAATCGTGCCATTTCGCGGTCGAGACGGGGCCGCATTTTTTTATCGACATGCGCGATCAAAAATTCGTAAAACCGGTCGCGATACCCGGCAATATGCGGCATCAGCGTCGTCAGCGACGTGTTCGAGTCATATGTGTGCGTGTGATCGCCGCTGATTCCGGCTCCCATCAGCATCGTCCCGGCAAGCACCGCGCCCGCTTCATACAGAAGTTCGTCGTAAGGAACATCCGACACTTCCGACTCGCCGGTATACGCCGTTTCAAGACGTTGCATGATTCCGTCGAGCGTCACCTGATGCACCACGAAACGGCGATAGTACCCGTTATTGTCGATCGTGTGCGGGTCCCAGGTTCCGAAATGGTAATTGGGCCGCCGGTTGACCGGGTGATCGAAATCATAAGCCCGGGGATCAAGCGAAAGTTCCCGCAATTTTTCGGGATCAAAACAAGCGTCGCGCAAGATGTCGGGGTTGGTCCCCCGCAGAATTTCAAGCCCTTTTTCGATAACCGGCCGGTAACGCCCTTCGGCGACTCCGGCACCTTCGATGTAAAGCGGTAACGCAGCGACCCATTCATGCGGATTCGGTTCATTTTTTTCGCGTCCCTCGAGAACGGGAACAGGACGATAACCGATATAATCGTTCAGTTGATGAATCACTTGCGACACCACTTTTTTTTCGTCGCTCCAGGGTGTTTCCTGCGAAAGCAACACCTCGAAACAGCATCCCAGAAAAAACGGCGTATACAAAAAATCGTCCGACTGATGCAAAAGTGTGTCGGAATGAAATTCGCGATAAGCAGGGAGAAACTTTTCGAGTACGAAATTCAAACAATTCTTCGCCTGTTCCGAAGATCGAAAAGCATCTGATTCCCGGCTTAATTTGTCGAGTTCTGTTCTTAAAACGGAAAACAAAAGCCGCCAGGTTTCCTGGGACTTTTTCTCTGAAAGAAATTTGTACAATTGATTGATCGCGCGTAGAAAACCGGAATCTCTTGTGCCGGCGGAAAAATTGAGATACCCCAATATTTCATGGATTTTTTGATAAATTTCATCGTCGAAAATAACGTTTTTCATCGTGTCCTCATTCCGTGATACGAAAGGAACCGGCGGCCAAATTTGTCTTTGCGCAATATCGCCCTGGACATAAGAGTTGGACAGCAGCGACCGGCCGAAGGTAAGGGAGCTGCGGTCTTCGTGGCCCAAAAAGTCAGGCGGCGATTCAACTTTTATGTCCATGCCAATATACCGCAGCAGGTCTATTTTGTCAAAGCCGCTTTTCCCCGATGACACACACTTTTGCGTAGTGCCGGGGCAAATTTTTTGATCGCTTTTTTACCGTAAATCGCCACGGAGATCAGGAAATGTAGTGATCGTTTTCATCACGGAATCTCATTTTTCAAGACTTGTTCAAGGTTAATGGACGGGACTCCACTGTAACCCGGAAAAGATTTCGAATCCGGTGAAGCAACCACTCCGCAAAAGAAGACAATGACGGCAAACAGCGTTCCAAGAACAAGAAAAATTGCCGGAACAAGAATACAGAGTTTCCAGAAGAGGCTGAGTGAAATCAGGCATTGTTTCAGATTTTCCGGGGTGGGGTTGGATGAAAATTTTCTTGTGTGCCCCGAATATTTCCAATAGACTCCAAGCAACGTGAAAAATCCCGCCAGCGGAATCAATCCGAAAACGAAAAACGCGATCCCGGCCAAAATATTGAGTTTGGAAAAAATGATTCCCGACAGGATATAACTGACAAGCGTCATGAATCCGTTGAGAATCATGCCGCAAAGGATCAAAAAGACCCAAACGGAGGAATCGACGACCGGTTTGGCCAGTTCGGCCATGACTTCCCCAATGCCGCTCTGATTGGCAAAGCTCTGGCCGGCAGAATCCAAAACGATCCCCTTTCCCTGACGTGAAGGGAGAAACATGGAAAACTCCGGAATGCGCATGATTTGCTCCGGTGTGCCCCCTTCCTGCCAGACGATTGTCTCCGCGCGAATGCCCCCCGACTGGACCAAACCGGTGATCTCGGATTTTCGATATGGCCCCAAACCGGTTTTGCCGTCCATGCTGTAATACCAGTTGGACGGTTCCTGCTGGTATTCGACGCTTGATTTTATCGCCGATTGCCGGACAGCCGATTGTGGGGAAGCGGTTTCCTGCCGATGTGGAAAAAACGTTTCGTTTTCCTCGGCCGTTTGCCAGTTGACACCGTCGATCGAAATGTCATTCGCCTTGCCAAATCGGCCGTGCTTGATCATTTCCCTGATTTGCGATTCTTCAAATGGGCCAAAAACCTTGCCGCGTATTCGGATAAAAAATGCCATGACATTATCTTGAGTAATTATTTGGGGTATAAGAATGTATTGTGCCGTCAACAAAATTTGAGCTTGTCCGTCAGCTTTTCATACAACCCGAACAGAAATTCCAACCGCTCTTGATCACTTCCGAACGGCTTGGAACGGTAACAACGGTCGACGGCAATGTCGAGTTCCCGATGTGCCTTGTTCAAAGCGCGTGGCATGGAAAGTGGATCGTAAAGATCGGCCAATGTGCTTGTTTCATAAGTTGCGCGAACATCCAAAACCTTTTGAGCCTTTTCGACAACCTTGTTCTTTTTTATTTCAGAAACATCAAGCGGCCAGGGAAAGTTATTATAGACAACTTGTGCCGAATAACGATACCGGCTTTCCAAACGTCCGCAAACCCGACGCATCCAATCGTTATGCATCGCCGAGGTCAATATTCCGAAGTGGAACAACGTTGCATGGGGAAAAATCAATGTTGCATTGCTTGCAACCGTTTGATTTTTGATGAATCCGATCGGAATGTACGGACGCCGCTCCGAAGAAACTCCCGGTATCAGGATATAGGCCCCCTTTGGCTGGCGGATTTCACCAAAAATGGACGGGGTTTTTGCCAATTTTCGTGTGGTTTCTCGTTTGCTTTGAAGCCGGTGTCGTTTGACAAGTTCAATGCGCCGCATGACTTCAGGCAATGCACGCAATTCTGACGGTGGAATATCGACCAACCACAAACACCAACGCGAAATTCCGTTGATAAATTCCTCCGCACCGAGAAACGGACGAAACCATTTTTTGGCACCAGGTTCCAGCCTCAAGAACTCTTTCTTTTCATCATTTGTAAAAAGCAAATGACCTCCGTCATTTGGCATGCTTCCAAAAACGATTTCCGGGACGGGACAAATCGGTTTCGAACGCGACGACAAAGCAATGTCATTGCCCTCAATCAGGTAAGGATTGATCTTTTGCACGGAACGGGCGGTCATTTTTCCCTCTTGTTCGGCAAAAATACGTTTTTCCAGCTTGTCACATACGCTGAACCCGATGATGACGCAATGGACATGAGCTTTCCCTTTCGCCTCATTGCTCCAGACGAATGTTGTATAGCCAAAATTGATTTTGATGCCGCGCTGGAACAGTTCCGACCAGAGCACGCCCACTTGTTCGCCTTGCGCAATGGAATTCGTTGAAACAAAACCGACTTGAATAAGGGTGTTCTGAATGTACTCCGCCGCTTTGAAATACCAACAAACGACGTAATCCAAGATGCCGACCTTTTTCATATCCTGAAGAACAAGAGCCATATCATCCTTCTGTTCCGGCGTTTGGAACTGCTTGCCGACGAAGGGCGGATTACCGAGGATGTACGAGCACTTGTTTTTCGGGAGCACGGCGTTCCAATCAATGCGCAGGGCGTTGTCATGGACGATCTTTGCCGACTTTTGCAGCGGCAACCGGACAAAGTATTTGCCGAACCGCTCGGTCGCCCGGACGTTCATCTGGTGATCCGTCAGCCACAACGCCGTTTCCGCGATTCGCACCGGAAATTCGATAATCTCAATGCCGTAAAACTGGTCGACATCGACCTGAACCAGGTGTGCGAGATCGAACGTATCCTTGCGGTAAATCGCCTGCAACACGTCCATTTCGAGCAGCCGCAATTCCCGGTACGCCAACACCAGAAAATTGCCGCAACCACACGCCGGATCGAAAAACGTCAGCAACGCCAGTTTTTGGTGAAATTCCCGCAATTTTGACTTGTTCGCCTTGACTTTTGCAAACTCCGCACGCAATTCGTCGAGAAACAACGGGCGGAGCACCTTCATGATGTTGTCCTCCGTCGTGTAGTGCGCCCCGCACATTCGCCTGGCATCCTGATCCATGACGGACTGAAAGAGTGAACCGAACACGGCCGGCGAAATCCGGCTCCAGTCAAATCGTGTTGCGACAAGGATCGCGTCACGAATCGCACGATTGCACGCCGGGGAACGCAACGTTTCTTCGAAAAGTCCGCCGTTGACAAACGGAAGCGTTGCGACGATTTCCTCCAGCGGCGTCTGCCGCTTTTCGCGGGGGGTGTCAAGGGTCTCGAAGAATTGTGCGAGCATCGGCCCCAAATCGGAGCCGTCTTCCTTCGTGTTCTGTTCGAGAAAAATCGTGAAAGCGTTCGGCTCGAAAATTCCGGTGTCTTCGGCAAAGAGACAAAACAGGATGCGAACCAGGAAACGTTCGAGAATATGCCCGGAATATCCGCTTGCGGCGAGTGCGTCGTGAACGCGCCCCATCAATTCGGCGGCCTTGAGATTCGCGGAGTCTTCCTTGTGGGGACGATGGACTTTGTAACCGGGAATGAAGGCGAAAGCGAGGACATGCTTGTACAATTCCCCGGTGGGAAAAGCCAGAACCGGCGGATCGTCTTCTTCCGGTTCAAGATCATAGAGGACGATTTCAGCGAAATCGGAGACGATCACATAACGGGGAATCTCATCGTCGCGCCCTTCGTCCTTGAGACACTGAATATACTCAAATGCCTGCGAAGCGGCCTTATCGAGAGGTTTGCCGCAGGATTTATGTTCCGCCAGCAACTTGCCGCGCCAAAAAAGGTCGATGAAACCGAACCGCCCTTGGATGTCGCGAACCTTTTCCTCGAACGTGGCGACGGTGCGACGACGCACACCGAAAACATCGAAAAAATCATTCCAGAAGGTCTGGGCTTCGGCGTTTTCCCGCTGTTCGTCGCCCCATTCTTTGGAAAAGTTGACGGCTCTGGCTTTGATCTCGTTCCAACTGAGCGACATGACGGTCGTGGTGTCCTCTTTTTATACTCAAGCCGGTTGGAAATCCCAAAAGCCGGACACGACAAGCCCGAAAAGCGCAAAACGTATACCGCTGCCATTACCGCCGCCCATACCGGCTGCGGTAACGGCACTGTTTCTCGGGTCCCCAGCCAACCCTACAGTTGATGAATGGCGTGTTTGACGACCCCCCAAACTTTGAGTTCGGATTCGTCGTTGATTTTGGTCGGCTGATACTTTGAATTTTCCGGTTTCAATTCAATACGATTCGGCTTTCTGACAAGCCGCTTGACGGTGAACTCGCCATCCACAACGGCAAGAACAATATCTTCATGCGTCGGTTCGGAATTACGCTCGAGCAAGAGAATATCGTTAGGCATGATTCCCGCTCCGGTCATGGAATCATCCGTCATTTTGACAAAAAACGCCGACGGGGATTTTTTAATCAAATACTCAATAAAATCCAATGTTTCCGGCTGTGTGTCTTCCGCTTGAGAAAGAGCGGCCGGACGTGTCTGAGTGGTGTAAATCGGGAGGATAAGCCCTTTTTGCGCAATATATTGCATGATTCGATCAATCATGGAAATCGGCAAACGGATCGCCTTCGTCGGCTCACCAAACTTCCCAGTTCCTTTCGGACGACCAGCTCCTTTTCTTTTCCCACCTCTCGCCATAGTAATCTCCCAAAACTAAATGATGAAATTCTTACTGAAACATATACCCTTGCCCGCAAATGTTTCGAATATTAGTTGACCTTGTTTGACGATGCGTTTGAATCATGCACAAATCTATACCAAAATAGCACAGAATTTATACCGAAATTCTAAAAACACATCGAAGTAACCACTTGCCCGCTTATTTTGTAGTGAATCGCACAAAATAATAATATGAATGTGAATCAATTACACTCGCTCATACTTCAATTATAACACCAGATTCAAAAGGCGGTATTGCCCCCCACATCCAAATTACAAAAATGTTTATGTTTTTCATTTTTTCAGAATTTCCGACAAAAATCACCATGAATACACAACTTCACATGCTCTTAAATCGTGTTGGCACATGGTCTTGCACGATATTTTTCATCCGCAAACACGATGAAAAAACGACTGAAAATCCACCAAAGCCATTTTGAAATTCCAGAAGTCTGGTTGCGGCACACCCTGCATCACAGGGCGTTTCATTGAGGCCGAAGGCGACAGCCCATATTGGTTACGGTATTATTTTCGCCGCATCATGGCCATGCGAAGACCGCTTTTTACGGCGGCGTCTTTGGCGGAAGCGCGTTTATCATGCAATTGTTTCCCCCGGCAGAGACCGAGCAACACTTTGGCGCGACCTTCCTTAAAGTAAATTTTCAGCGGCACAAGCGTCAAACCCTTTTCGTAAGCGCGCATCGCGAAATTTTTGTACTCGCGGCGATGCATCAACAGTTTGCGCGGACGTTTCGGCTTGTGATTGAACCGGTTCGCTTCTTTATATTCTGGAATATCGGCACCGACGAGCCAAACTTCACCGTCGATGATACGACCGTAGGATTCCGCCAGTGAAACGGTGCCGTCGCGAAGGCTTTTGACTTCGCTGCCGACGAGCACGATGCCGCATTCGAGCGTATCGAGAATGTCATAATCGTGCCGTGCTTTTCGGTTTTCCGAAATGACGCGTTCGTTCGGATTCGCAACGGATTTTGTGTTTTTTTTCTTGGCATTCATTGTTAAGTGAAAAGTGAAAAACGAAAAATGAAAGGTTGAAATACAAATCGGGCTTTTCGTTTTCAGTTTTATTTTCAACGCGGAAAACGTTGAATTTTGTCTTTGAGATCAATCCAAAGCGGGGTTTCCTTCGAGCGGATCGGAAAGCCAAGCTCTTTATCGACCAAGACATTGATGAGCGGTTCGCCGATACGGTAACGCCGGATATTTTCGCACAAAAGATCGGTCACATCATCGTTCCGGCGGCGGAACTGTCCACCGACATGCGGCGTGATGATGACGTTTTCACACATCCAAAGCGGATGCCCTTCCGGCAACGGTTCCGGTTCCGTCACGTCGACAACCGCACCGGCAATCGTCCCGGCATGAAGCGCATCAACCAGGGCATCGGTGTCGACGATCGCCCCGCGTGCCATGTTGACCAGGATCGCATTTTTTTTCATCCGGGCAAGTCGTGTCGCGTCAAAAAGGTGTCGCGTCGATTCATTCAGCGGCAAATTGAGCAGCACGATGTCCGATTCGGCAAGGAGTTCGTCGAGTTTTGTTTCCGGCCAAAGCTGTTCGACACAGGACGGCTTGTCTTCCGGAAACAGATCGGTGGCCAGAATTCGTGTCTTGAACGGTGCCAAAAGTTGGGCAATCCGGCGACCGTTTCCGCCGAATCCGACGATTCCGACGGTTGAATAGGTCAAATCCCGCGTCGGACGACGAATGAATTCCCGCTTTTTCTGAGCGTTCCAAAAAACGGGCAAACTCCGCAGCCAGGCAAGCACAATGGCCAGGGTATGTTCCCCCACCTGATCGGCCAAAAGTCCCGACGCACTGGTCACAAGGATGTTGGAATGAATGACCGCCGGTACAAGGCAATGGTCCATGCCGGCCGCCGACGATTGAATCCAGCGCAAGCGGCCCTGAGCGACAATCGCATTCCAATCGACCATTTTTTTGACATGGCCGCAAAAATAATCGGCTTCAAAAAGCTGCTTTTCCGATTCCGCCTTGTCATTTTGGTCGGCATAAATCAGGTCGACTTCCGGCCAGGCATCACGAATGCGTTCGATATGTTTTTCGGTCACCGGATAGCAGAGCAACAGATTCATACGTACATACCCCGGTCAAACAGAAAAAAGAGCGACATTCAAATTTCCGATTATTTTTCGAGAAACGGTGGATCGACTCCGACGATTTGCCATAAGATACGGGCATCTTCCGCTTTGAGTTTGAAAGTATACTTTTGTTCGACGCCGTTTCCCACATCACTAAGATACTGAAATGTTTTCGGTTGGTCAAGCCGCAAAAAAATTCGCGAGTTATCCATTTTATCATCGCCGTTGATTTTCCAGATAATCACATAATCATGACTGAAAAAATCAAAGCCCGATTTTTCGACATCCCCCTTATAATGTTCCAGAATTCCAAAAATCTGTTCAATTTGTTTCCTGTCTTTGATCATGCGATTTTTGTCTGTTCCGAAAAGTTGTTCCCCTTTTTCCGATTCCGCCTTGACCACCAGACATTGAACGACCTTTGTCATGGGAACAGCCACCGTCGGGGCCGATGCACAACCGCAAATGATGATGGTGAAAAAACTTAATGCATGGAAAAGAGAAATGGGGCAATGCATGATCGGATACATACCATGTTAAAATAAAAAGGAAAAACAAAAAAACAAAACAGGGGGGGGGATTATGCTGTTTCAATCATCTATTGTGGTTTTCCCTTGAAAGATCGGCTTAAAATAATCGATATATTGAGAATTTTCAAGCTGATTCCATAAAAACGAAAAAATCGGCAAAATTTTTGTTTTTTTACTTACCACCGGATTCTGAAATTATATCTTGGAGAAAGATGTGAGAGAAGACGCCGTAATTTAAGTATATTTGGTAAAATTGATCTTGTCTGGATCGTCCCCAACAGTTATTGTGCCGCCACTAAAATTTGAGCTTGCCCGATGAATCGCCTGCATCGCCGACAATAAGCCGACAATAAAAAGTCCTGCTATTTTGTGTGCATCAACAATGTCGGCACAGCAGGCAGCCTTGGAAGCGGTTCAAATTTTATGATCGCATCTATAAATTTTCCGCAAATTGGCTTTTCAGGATTTTATCCCCCAATTTCGGAAAGGATGCCTCATGTCGAACTCGACGCAGGAACCATTGCCGCCCATTCGCCGGAAAGGCGACACCTCGGATTTGTCCGACGCCCAGTGGGAACTGATCGCGTCAATGCTCGTGTTGCCCGAGCCTGAGCAAACATTATGATGACAATCCAAAAACCGGCGAATTGAAAATTTACCTTGCCCCGGTGTTTGACATGACAGAAAAGTTGACATGACAGAAAGGCTGACTTCGCCCACCGTGCCGCCAATGTGGAGCCGCGAAAACGATGAAAAAATAAAAACGAAACTCGAAAAAATTAACTACTCAACTTAAATTACGACCTTCCCTCTTACGCTCCCGGCTACAGTTCTTACACAAATAATTAATCCATTTATGAAGGTTTGAGAAGATGAAAATGAAAGATGCCGCATTTCAAATATCTCTTGCGGCCGGTATCTTTTTCATGTTTTGCTTGTGTGGCAACATGTTATATGCCCGACAGCCGGACGTGACACCCGATTGGGACGTTTACAGCGACACCTGGGATGCGACGGACAATCTTGAGCGTTCGCTGCCGACATCGCAAGAAACAGGGCCGCCGCGAAGTGACAAATTCATTGGAGTTTTTTATTTTCTCTGGCATGGCCGGCACGGCGACGAAGGGCCTTACGACGTCAATAAGATTCTGGCCCAAGACCCGGAAGCGATGCAAAAAAAGGATTCGCCGCTCTGGGGAAAGATATATGTGCCGCATCATTGGGGGGAGTCGATTTTTCATTATTACGTCGGAGAAGATGAAAGCGTGTTGCGCAAACATGCCCAAATGCTCGGCGACGCGGGCATCGATGTGGTCATTTTCGACGTGACGAACCAATTGACGTATCCGGAAAGTTACCGTGCCTTGTGCAAAGTCTTCAGCGAAGTGCGGGCGGCGGGTAATCACACCCCGCAAATCGCGTTCCTCACGCCGTTTTGGGCACCGAAAAAAGTCGTTCACGAACTTTGGAGTGATTTTTACGGTAAAGGAGAATATTCCGATCTTTGGTTTCGCTGGAAAGGCAAGCCGCTGATTTTGGCCGACCCCAAACTGATCGGGGGGGATATATTGGAAACAAAGCGAACCAATGTTCCGCAGGAATTGGTCGAAGGAAAACAACTCCAGCAAATGTTTACCGCGAATCAACCTTTCGACAGCGTGGGAGCAGCCGTCCCGACATGGGAAACGAAAAACTCGTCTGTTGAGTTGATGCTTTACCAGAAAGGTTATGACGAAACAGCTGACGAATATTATTACTCCTCGAAATACCGTCAAACATTCCAGGACATCACCGATAATCAATGGTTGATGCTTGATTTGAAAAAACCTTTTCCGCCCGGCGATTATATCCTCGCCATGCAATTGCCGAAAGGAAAAGTCGGTTGGTGGCATAGTGAAGACCACCCGGTTTTCAAGGGGAATAAAGGGTTCGAGTCCACACATATTGATTCCCTGTCACCAAGTGGCATAGAATATGTTCGCGATGATAAAAATGCCCCCTTTGCGATCCGAATTGTCACAAACGACGAAGAAACCGCCAAAATCCGTGATTTTTTCACATTCAGGAAGCCGCAGCCGGATTATTTTGCCGGTCCGACCGGTCCAAACCAGTGGGGTTGGCTCGAAGTGTTTCCGCAACATCCGTTTTATGTCCTCAACGATGACGGCAATGCCGGCAACGGCAACAAAGTGCCGGAACAGATGGCGGTCGGCGTCGCACAAAATGCGGTCGACGGCAAACTCGGCGTGTTGAGCAATCCCCGGTCGCATGGCCGGAGTTTTCATGACGGTAAAGAGCCTGAAAAGGCGGAACAAGACGACACGGGACGAAATTTCAACGAGCAATGGCAACGTGCATTGGAAATAGATCCGCCGTTCATTTTTGTGACCGGTTGGAATGAATGGATCATGGGACGCTTTGACGAGACCGCACCGTTTCACGGGGCGGGCGTCGTGTCGTTCGTCGACCAGTTCAACACGGAATTCAGTCGCGACATCGAACCGATGACCGGCGGGCACGACGACAATTATTATTATCAACTGGTCGCCAACATCAGGAAATACAAAGGGACGCACCCCGTGCCGCCGGTTGAGCCGAAACCGATTCGCATCGACGGTTCGTTTGAAGATTGGGAAAACGTCAAGCCGGAATTCCGCGATACGATCGGCGATCCGGTCCGGCGGGACGAACGCGGCTGGGGCAAAGGAACCCGTTACGTCAACAATACGGGACGCAACGATTTGGTCGTCTCAAAAGTCAGTTATGACAAGAGCAATATTTATTTTTACGTTCGCACGGCGAAGCCGATCGTCGGGGCCGGTGAAGCAAACTGGATGATGCTGTTTATCGATGCCGACGGCAATCATAAAACAGGTTGGCTCGGTTACGATTTCATCGTCAATCGTTTGCCGCTTGAAGAAATCAAACCCGGCAATGACGCCAATAAAGATGACGCCAATGAACAAGTGACCCGTGTGACGCTTGAAAAAAACATCGGCGACAAATACGAATGGAATTTGCCGGTGACCGTCGCCTGCCGTGTGAGTCAAAACGAATTGGAACTCGCAATTCCGAAAAGCATTCTGTTCGGAAAAGACTTGCCGTTGCCGTCGTATTTTCATTTCAAATGGGCCGACAATATCCGTCAAACCGGCGACTGGTCCGATTTGACGGTCAACGGCGATGTCGCACCGAACGATCGCTGCGATTATCGTGTTGTATTTGAGGTTCCGCCAAAATAGCATGTATTTGCCGCGATTGGTATGGTCACAAAAGTTTAGCCGTTGCCTGACGCTTCAGACTCCGGTCAAGAAACAAAATCACCCGGGTCTTGCGACACGGGCGATTCCGTTTTGAATAACTTTAACAAATGATTTGCGAAGAGTTCTTCGTGTCTTCACTAATTCCACAGTGACTGCAAGTCAAGCCGGAGTTGGAATGTACTCATGAACAAGTTGATCATGACTTCGGCGGGCGTGTATTCCAAAACGATCAGGTCGTTGGGCTGGATCAGGATTCGCTGTGAATTATCGACAAGCCCTTGCCTCATGTCGATTTTGATGGCCCGCTGATAACCGTTGATTTCACGAATCACGAGCAAACGTGTCGGTGGAACGATCGTACCGACGGATGAACCGCGAAAGTTGCTTGATCCCCCGGCTGCGACGGCCACGGAACCTCCCGCCATGGAGATGGCGCCGAAAACGTCCAGGTCGAAGTCACGCGGAATCGGATACATCCCCCCTTGCAACAAGCCGCCGGTGTAAAACACTTCCGCCTCACGCGATTGAATGACAACGACATCGCCGTCACGAAGAATAATGTCCTCCTGGCTCAATTCAGGGAGCATTTGTCCCGGTTTGGCCCGAAGCGGAATGCGGACGACATTCGGATTATCGTTGAGATGAACGGAACCGTTGTCATGATAGCGGCTCAAAACCGCATTGGACCCCTGTGCGTCGGCAAACGCCCCTCTCAAAATGATCACTTCGTTTTTCGCCATCGAACTTGGCATGCCGCCTGTTTGATTCAAAGCGTTGAGCACGTCGTTTTGATAAGCCCACATTTCCAGCGTCTTTGCCGTACCGCGATCTTCCGTGCCGACGAATGCGGAGCCTCTGGTGTTGTTGGTTGCACCGCCGAATCGCATATCGTCACTTCGCACGTCTTCACGAATCACGACGACGTGATACGTTCGCGGGCGAATCAGGGAAACGGTGATTCGGGCACTTCCTTTGAGCAATTGTTGCACATCCATATAAGCCCTGCGAATTTTTTCTTCGGCTTCCATGAGAGTGCTTCCTTCCACGGGAATGGAGGCTAACAACAACGGCAAAGAGAGTGTCCCGTCGTCACGGACCGTAAAGGGATATCCCACCGCCGGAGGAAGCGCGGTCCCGGCAGGAGGCTGATGAACCGGAATCGGCT
>Ga0209629_10000630_pt1 | contig 19890 bp, 19 predicted proteins | sample TergutCu122P5_FD_187286 | JGI IMG/M metagenome (GOLD analysis project Ga0209629, IMG submission 187286) | Cubitermes ugandensis P5 segment gut microbial communities from Kakamega Forest, Kenya - Cu122 P5 (SPAdes) (version 2) | ecosystem: Host-associated > Arthropoda: Insects > Digestive system...
CTTAAATAACAAAAACTTAATAACAAAAAATATTGTTGATAATAAATGAAAATTGATTACCTTTGTTTGATAAGTATAAAAACAAGTTTTTAGTAAAAAATTTATTAGACTTTTCAACAGCCTATTATTAATAACATATTTTATTTTAAAATTTAAATATAAATTAATATGATAAATGATGATAACTCTAAACCGGCAGGATTTTTGAACGTTCCTGTTCCTAAGGATATAGATTTAGTAAAAGCTATCAGGGAATTGAAAGAAGAGAAAAACGCTATTATTCTGGCGCATTACTATCAAGAGCCTGCTATTCAGGATATAGCCGATTATCTTGGCGACAGTCTGGCTCTGGCGCAACATGCAGCAAAGACGGATGCAGATATTATTGTCTTGTGTGGCGTTCACTTCATGGGAGAAACGGCTAAAATACTTTCGCCTGAAAAACGGGTGTTTGTTCCTGATTTAAATGCAGGATGTTCGTTAGCCGACAGTTGTCCCGCTGATGAATTTAAGAAATTTATTGAAAAACATCCGGGTCATACGGTGATTTCCTATGTCAATACATCGGCAGCCGTAAAAACTTTGACGGATGTTGTGGTAACATCTACCAATGCCCGCCAGATTGTAGAGAGTTTTCCGCCGGAAACGAAAATTATCTTTGGTCCTGATGAGAATCTTGGGAATTATATAAACAGTCTCACAGGGCGAAATATGGTTTTGTGGAAAGGCGCTTGCCACGTGCATGAACGTTTTTCATTGGAGAAAATTCTGGAACTGAAGAAAGAACATCCCGAAGCTTTGGTTTTAGCTCATCCGGAATGTAAAAGCGTGATTTTGAAGATTGCCGATTTCACAGGTTCTACTTCCGCTTTGCTAAATTATTCGATAAAATCCCCTAAAAAGGAATTTATTGTAGCAACCGAACCGGGAATTTTGCATGAAATGAAAGCAAAGAATCCTGATAAAATTTTTATTCCCGCTCCTCCGAACGACAGTACTTGCGCTTGCAACGACTGCAGTTTCATGAAATTGAATACAATGGAAAAATTGTATAATTGCTTGAAATATGAAGTTCCTGAAATATTTATCGACGAGGAAGTGATACGAAAAGCAGCAAAGTCGATAAATAAAATGCTGGATTTATCGGAAAAATTAGGATTATGAGCGGACAAACTCAACCAATCAACTAAAAAAAAATTTATTCTGATAAAATCATAGCTATTTCACCCAAAAAACAGCTTGCGTTAAAAGCTTTACAAAGTCGGGATTAGTCCAAGCGAGATTGTCATGTCCCAATAGGATTGTTATCACTTTCGCTTTTTCGTAGTGATGAGTCCAAGCCATCGAACGGGAAGCGGAGGGATCATCTGTTGAGAGCAATACATGTACGTCGGGATTAACGGTTCCGTTGCCGTAAGTTTCATCCGTGATATTAAAATCTTGAATACCTTTGGTAACGGGATGATTGGGGTCTGCAACTTTCACCCGAAGATGAACATCATGCTTGTAGGTTGAAGCCGGATGCGAAACGCCTTTATCGTCCGTCCACGCATTTTGGTGATAACGTCCGCCGACAATATTTTGGTATTCGGGCCAATTTTGGTACGAACAATAAGCATGATGCCAGACAATCAAACCTTTCCCGGCTTTCAGACAATCCGTAAAGTCCTTCTTCCCTTGCTCGCTGATGGTATCGGGCATATCGTAAAGCAGCACAACATCGTATGAGTTGCGGTTTTCGGGACGAAACATATTTACCGCATTCGGATGTTTCACCTCGGTAACCGTAATGCCTTCCAACGATTTCATTAAAGCATAAAACGGTTCTTTGTCGAAATCATGTCCGCCCGTAATCAGCAATACACGAACGGGTTTGTTTCTTTCTCCGACATAAAACGGAATATTGGCAAACGCCGCATGATTACCTTTGTCATATCCTGCCGCAAACAAACGATACGCGCCTTCTCTGAGCTGCGCAGTAAACCGGATGGTTCCCTTATCGCCTACAGCGCCTTTGATAAATGTCGGTTGCCCATCTATCAGTAATTCGTAAGCGCCGGATGCTTTCTTCCGAATCGTTGCCTCGCTTCTTTGTGCATTCGCATTCGAAATCGAAAATACGAATATTGTTAATAAAATGAATAAGAAAAGATTCTTTTTACTGAAATGCTGTTTCACAGGTTCTTTTAATTTGTTTTATTAATACTTTATTGATGATAAATTCGATGTAAAAGTAATAAAAAAATGAATCTCATTGAAATACACCCAGACAAAATAAAGTCTATCTATAAGAAAAACGGAATAGAGCATGATTCATACCATTTGGCGATTGAGGCGCTGAAAGCCTTAAAACCCAAAATCTAAATCTTTCTTTTCGGTTTCTGTTTCGCCTTCGGGCGGCTTTTCTGCCTTTTGATGCACTTCATTCGCAAAAACAATGATTGCTTTGGGCTGCGCAGGACAAATCGATTCGCAACCGCCACAGCCGATGCACAGTTCATCATATACATGCGGTATGGTTAAGTCATCGCGAAATGGTTCCATTCTTACCGCTTGCGTAGGACAATGTTCCGAACAGGCGCCGCAGGAAGTTCCTTCGGTACGAACAATGCAACGTCCTCTCATGAAGTGGGCAATACCCACTTGCGTTACTTTCTTTTCTTCTTTCGTCAGTTTATGGATAGCGCCGGTAGGACAAACTTCGGTGCAAACCGTACATTCGTAATTACAATACGCCATTTCATAGAATACCATGTGCGGTTTGAACGCATAATTGATTCCATAATTGAATCCCGCCGGTTTTAGAATTTGCTGTGGACAGTGCGTGATACACAAGTGACAAGCCGTACAATGCTTCTCAAAATGCTTTAAACCGATAGACCCCGGCGGCGTAACAGGTAAATTATCTTCATCGGCACGAAACCATTTGCGAAACCTGTTCCTCCAGCGGAACGGAGGCGTATTCGACGTTTGTTCAACAGAATCGATTGCATTTTCGGGTTTTGCCCAAGCTGGAAGTATTGGAAGTGTAGCGGCTATTGCCGTAGAAGTAACAAGAAACGAGCGGCGAGTTATTCCTATTTCATTGGTTCGAACGGTTACTTTGGGCGAGATTTTTTCTTCCGCTATGACCGACTGTGATGACCGGCTAAACGCAAAACGATAATTTACTCCGCCCGACTTGCACCGGTCTAAACAATTGAAACAGGTTACGCAACGGGAATAATCGACCGATTTTTCTTTACTGTTGATACATTGTGATTTACAGGCATGGGCACATAAACCGCAACTGTTGCATTGCGCTTCGTCTAATTCAATTCTGAAAAGAGAAAATCGCGAGAACAGCCCCAATAAAGTACCTACCGGACAAATGGTATTACAAAACAATCTTCCCCTTAGCAGCGCCATAATCCCGACGATTAATAAAACAAGAGCCGCAAAAGCAAGCGACCATGCAGTAACCGTATAAATAGTAACGTAATAAAGATGATAAATATGAAATTTTAACGCAATCCAATTCAGCAAATTATTCCCTTCCATCACCACAGGACGGAAAAGATTCACAGCTATACGTCCGAAATTACTGTATGGGTCTAAGTAAAGAACAGGAGTAGTTATTCCGAAAATCAAAAACAATGCGCATATACCCAAGAGTGAATAACGCAAAATCGTCTGTGGTTTAGCATATTTATACCAACGCCTTTTCTTGTTTTTTTTCTTTCCCCTGCGGGTAAACCAAGCAATAATATCCTGAAGAATACCTAAGGGACAAATGACGGAACAATAAATTCGCCCAAACAAAATGGTTAGTAAGAATAATCCGACCAAAATGGCAATACTCTCAGTCAGAATAGCAGGAACTACCTGAACGTGCAAGAGTCCATGCATCTGCTTGGGCATCCAACCTGCAAAATCACAGAAGAATAAGAGGATTGGAGTAAATACTAAAACTGCCAGAACAATACGAATCAGCCTTAGCGTGTTTTTTTCCATTATTTATTGATAATCGCCTGTTTTATATTTTTACTCTTTTAATATTCAATTTGTCTAAATTTTGCGTACCCAATTTTAACTTTTCGCCAATGGCTATATGACCTACGCTGTTAATATCCATTTGTTGAACTTGATTAAACAGACCGACGGCAGCCGTGTCCGCAGCAACAATATCCTTTGAAATAATCAAAGTTTTCAATAAACTGACATCGGAAAGGGAACGTCCTTGCGGACCGTTTTGACGAACAGTACGATAAGCATCTACAATATTCAGCGCCGGTTTTTTCGACCATGTGCAAGCGTCTGCAATGCACTGTTGCAAGTCGTTGGCATGAAAATAACCTCTGTCCCAAACAATTCCCATATAATTTTTCATGGAAATAGTCATATTTGCTCCCCCATGGTTTTTCAATACCGGAACATTGAACCAGACATCGGCGTCTAACAAAGCCTGATGAATTTTTGCCGATTTCAATTTCACTCCTTGAGGAAAAGCAACTTCTTTGTAGTAAGTTTCATCATTTCCGGGGAGAACGGTTGCTCCGGCTGCTTTTGCTGCAGCTTCAATGCCCGAACTTGTGTAACACTTTTGCCAGTTATCGCAGGTATGATCAAAAACGGTTACTTTTTTAGCGCCGGCTTTGAAGCATTGCTTAACCAGAGCGGCAACCAAGTCGGGATTGGTATTGGCGCCCAATTCCGGTTTTTTATCCCAGCCGATGTTAGGCTTAATCACTACGCTTTGTCCTTTTTTTACATATTTTTCTATGCCTCCCATTTCCCGTAAAGCCCGTTCCAACAACTGAGCCGGTTCGCCGCCCATGACAGCTACCATATCCGGAGCGGATTCAACCATTATCTCATTTTTGGTTATGGCTGCTTGCAATTTGTCAAATGATAATGCTGCAACGCCTATTGCAGCAGATGTTTTAATAAAATCACGTCGTTTCATATTCTATTTAAATTTATTATATATCAAATCATAACTGTCCAAACGATTAAAAAAAGTTCTTATAAGGTATTACTTTTGTTTTGACAAATGTTTTGACAAAAAACAAGTATTGCCAAAGAATTTTTTATGAGTACAAAGATAGGAAAAAAATTTTCATCTCTTATTGTTTTACATCACTAAATTAGGTGAAATTTTTCAAATTGCAAAGCGTTGTACTAATTTTGTTTTCAAGTAATCGCCAAAGTCAAGAGACTGATTTTTATTCCCCGTGATTTCAAAAGGCTTTGAGCGACGGATTCTACTGTTGATCCGGTAGTCAAAACATCATCAATAATCAGCACATGTTTTTCCTCAAATAATTTTGGATTATGTAATTGAAATAAATTTAATGTATTTTTCCAGCGGTCGAACAAGCCTTTTCTGGTTTGGGTGGTGTTCGCTTTCGCTCTGAAAACATTGGTTGTTTCTATTGGGATCTTAGTTACTTGGGAAATTCCATCGGCAATTTTTTCCGCTTGATTAAATCCGCGCTTCTTTTCTTTCGAGCGATGAAGTGGAACTGGTACCATGTAGTCAATTCCTTGAAAGAAGCCACTCGAAATCATATCTTTAGCAAGATGGCTTCCAATCCATTCTCCTAAATGTTGATTGCCTCTATATTTGATTTCGGCAATCAATTTTTGGGCGACTCCTCCTTTGTTGTAATAAAAATAAGCGGAAGCTTTCTCCAAAGAAATTTTTCCCGCAAGACGTTCGATTGCCTTATTCCCGTGCATCAAATGATAATTTGTTCTCGGAAGTTTTAAATAGCATGCAAAACAAAAAAACTTTTCGTTTTCTACTAATGGTTCTCCGCAAATGACACAGAGTTTGGGATAAAGCAGCGAAACAAAATTCGCTAATAAAGTTTTAATCTTCATAAAATTAAGGTGTTTGTTGGTTAAATAAAATATTTTTATTCTCGGGGCAAAGATAAAAAGAATTTTTGAAAAAATATGAACAAAATTATAATTATTTTTTCGATTTGATATTTCTACCCGTAGGGCTTTTGTTTGGTTTGATTTTTTTACTCGTGCAATGGGGGTATCTCCTCCACCTCTATAAAAATTAATTGAGTTAACTCTATTCTAATATGTCTTTATTTTTGCGCCTGCCGGCGCGTTGTTTTTTATATCATAAGCATTAATTGTTAATGAATATGCTACAAATTTAACGTTTTATTTTTATTTCTACAATTTTTCGATAAAAAATGTAGAAATATTTATCGTCAACTTAAATTTCTTTTATCAATTTACAAACCGAACATTTTTAAAAGCATAGCTGCGTTCTTCGTTCATATCAGTGATAAGATGTAATAAACCATCGTCTGAAACCCTGTCGATGCGAGCGTTGAATTTACCTGCTTCATCTTCAAAGCGATGAAAGCCGGCTCTGCGATATAATGCGTCGTGATACTTTTGGATAATAGTTTCGATATCTCCTGATTTCAGTTGTTCATAACAATATAAAATATTCTCGACCAATTTTTCTAAGAGTGTTTTCGTATCAAAGTCCTCTCCTGTAATCTGTTTCAAAGAAACCGGATTGGGGGCATGGCTCAAAAAGCGTTCCTGATTGACATTCAATCCAGTTCCGACAACAGACGAGGTATATACATTTCCGGTCAATTCGTTTTCGATTAATATTCCGGCTATCTTTTTTTCTTGATAATAAATATCATTAGGCCATTTAACTGTAATTCCAGAGGTATAAACGTCTAACATCTCTTTTACTCCCAGACTGACGGCTTCCGAAAGCAGGAAAAAGCGTTGAACAGGTAAAAAGGAAGGATATAAAAGAATGCTGCAAGTGATGTTTTTACCTGCTTCCGATTCCCATGAATTTCCCCGCTGCCCTTTTCCTGCCGTTTGATTACGGGCGACTACAACCGTTCCTTCTTCAAGAACCCGGTTGCGAGCCGATTCTTTTAAGTACGAATTGGTGGAAGATACCGTTTCAACTCGAATAATATTCACGCTGCGTTTGTTTGGACAGTTTCTTTAAGACTTCATCAATGGAATGCCGAATCCAAAATTTTACGGTTTCATCATTCATATCCCGATTTAAATAAATCGTATTCCAGTATTTTTTATTGAAATGATAAGCAGGCTCTACACAAGGGTACTTTTCCCGCAACTCAACCGCCTTTTCAGGATCGCATTTGACGGAGATACATAATTCCGGATTATCAATCGGAACTAAAGCGAACATTTTGTCTAATACTTTAAAAACCAGAGATACATCGTCGAAAGGAAAACTATCGCTCGTACCTTTCAGGGACAGGCAATATTCGCGGAGTTCTTCAATATTCATAAATAAAAAAGTGTTATATATTTTCAAAAAAATCGACTTTTCCGTTTTCCAAATGATAAACAGCGCCCACGATTTTGATTTCGCCTTTCTCTTCCTGCTCTTTCAAAATCGGACTGTTCTTACGAATTTCGTTTATCATCAATTCTACGTTGATATGACAAACTAAATCAACAAATTCTTTGTCAGAAGATAGCGTTTCGCCGACAAAGTTTTTTTTCGATTGAATTATCGCAGGTTTAATTTTACTCAATAATCCCGTGATATTTCCAAGTTCTACGTTGTCAATCGCTGATTTGACAGCGCCGCAATGTTCGTGTCCCATCACTACGACCAATTTCGCTCCGGATACTTTACAGGCAAATTCCAAGCTTCCCAATATGTCGGAGTTTACTATATTACCGGCAATGCGGACAACAAAAATGTCGCCAATGCCGCATTGAAAAACCGCTTCTACCGGCATGCGAGAATCTATGCACGACAATATCACTGCCGCAGGGTATTGTCCTTCGACGGAATCACGCAAGCGTTCCCTGCTGTTTTTTACAGAAAGATTGCCATGTACAAACTCATTATTGCCCCGTTTGAGGATTTCAATTATCTCGTCGGGCGTTAATTTCGATTGCTCTTCCGATGTGAGTAGTTTTTTAATTATCATATCAACAGCAAAAATATTATTTATTTTCGGATGTACAAAATCATATCGAAAACTGAGAAGGGAGGTTTTGATAAAATAAAAGAAATTGCTTATCTTCGCACCGGGTTGTGTGAATGAATGGAGAAATGAATAGAAATTTTGATTTTCGTCATTGCAAGCGGAGCGAGGCAATCCATGCCCTTGTTGTCAAGTACTATGGATTATTTCGCGCAGTTTGTTATGACGGTATTCGATGGTTGTTTCTCTCTACTCTTTTCATTTGTTTTACTAATCTTCTCCATGCCCAAGAAGTAAGATTGCTTTTTGCGGGAGACGCCATGCAACATCAGCGGCAAATAGACAATGCTTATCGCAATGGAGAATACGATTATACTTCTTATTTCCGGTACCTTAAAAATGAAATTGCTAAGGCTGATTTGGCGGTTGTTAATCTGGAAGGACCGTTAGGCGGGAAACCCTACAAAGGTTATCCGCAGTTTAGTATGCCGGACGCTTTTGCAGCCGCTTTGAAAGAAGCCGGCTTTTCTATTTTCCTGACGGCAAATAATCATGCGGCGGATTGCTATTCACATGGAATTAACCGGACAATCGATGTACTGGATTCTTTAGGCGTAAATCATACGGGAACATTCAAGAACATTTCGGAACGTGATCAATATTATCCTTTAATGGTGGAAAGAAAAGGTATCCGTATGGCTTTCCTGAATTATACTTACGATACGAACGGCATAATTCCCGGCGCTCCCTGTATCGTTAATTTGATTGATACAACTATTATAAAAGAAGATATTCAAAAAGCGCAAAGGATGAATCCAGATGTCATTATTGTTGCAATGCATTGGGGACAGGAATATAAACTTTATCAAAATAAGTTACAGGAACAATTAGCCCTGTTTCTAATTAATCAAGGTGTAGATTTAGTTATCGGATCTCATCCGCATGTGGTGGAGCCTTCGCAGATTATTACCGATCCGGTTAGTAACCATAAACATTTAGTCGTTTATTCCTTAGGCAATTTTGTTTCAGGAATGAGCGCCGAAAATACAGATGGCGGTCAAATGATTTCGGTAACACTGAAAAAAACATGGGGAAAGGCGCAAATTGATTCTTGCGGATATTATTTATTATATACGCAACAAAAGCAAACAGGCGATAAAATTGACTTTACATTGATACCTGTAACGATAGCTGAGAAATCTCAGACGCAAGCGCCTGATTGGAATGAGATAGACTTGGATTCCCTTTCTTACCGGAAAATGATGCGTTTTGCTAATGGGGCGCGTAACCTGTTTGAGCAAAAAAATGTAGAAGTAAATGAATTTCGTTTCACAAATGAAAAGTCGGATGATGATTATTAAAAATTTCTTCAAATAACTTTTCTTCGTAATTCAAAATCGCGACCCAAATATTTTTCCCTGACAATAGGATTTTCAGCCAATTCTTCGGCGGTACCCTGAAACAATACTTTTCCTTCAAACAAAAGATAAGCGCGGTCGGTAATACTTAAGGTTTCGTGGACGTTATGGTCGGTAATTAATATACCGATGTTTTTAAGTTTCAGTTTTCCTACAATTTGCTGAATATCCTGAACGGCAATCGGATCAATGCCGGCAAAAGGTTCGTCGAGCATGATGAATTTCGGATCAATAGCCAGACAACGGGCGATTTCCACCCGCCGGCGCTCGCCTCCGGATAATTGGTCGCCCAGATTTTTACGAACTTTTTGGAGACCAAATTCCGCAATCAGGCTTTCTAATTTTTCTTTTTGATAAGTTTCTGACTGCTGTGTCATTTCCAGAACTGCACGAATATTGTCTTCAACTGACAACTTACGGAAAACGGAAGCCTCCTGAGCCAAATAGCCGATTCCATTCCGTGCCCGTTTATAAACCGGAAACTGCGTAATCTCCATATCTTCCAAGAAAATTTTTCCCTGATTCGGAGTAACTAATCCTACCGTCATGTAGAAAGTAGTCGTTTTCCCTGCGCCGTTAGGACCCAGCAAACCAACAATTTCCCCCTGTTTCACCTGAATCGAGACATGGTTCACAACGGTACGATTCCGGTATCTTTTCACTAAATCTTCTGTACGAAGAATCATTTGCTCCATAAGACTTCACGCTTTTTTTGCAGCAAAAGTACAAAAAATATTTAATGTTTTTGCAGTAAAGTCAATAACTTCCTGTCCAACTTGTGACCATGGAAATCTTCATATTGTACGTCTGCTCTGCCTGAATCAAGCACTCCGAAGTCGCCGCGGAAGTTCCATAATCCCCAACCAATTCCATTGGAGGTAAGTATATCCAATTGGTCGTTGAACCAAGCCAAGAATACTTCATGCGGCGTTTTGTTGTAACAACCACATTCGCCGCAATGCACGCCGATTCCTCTTTTAACCAAATCAATCCATGGTTTATAAAAATCTTCCAGCACTTGTTTGTTAAATTCTTTGCCATCAATTTTACCGGGCCAAACCGGCATGGGAGCATCATCGGGATTTTTCCACACCCAGCCTGCGCGATAATGCGAAACATAGTGGGGATAATATCCGCGACAACTTTGCGCAATGGGTAGATCCTCCAATTCCGGCGTAACCAACGAACCGCCGTGATTTCCGTCTGCCACGACCAACCGCTTGGGCGTATGCTTATGAATCACGTTCAAACATCCTTTGGCAACCTTTCGGTAAGTTTCGCCCTGAATAGCGGTTGACGGCGAAAACTGGTCGTTCATATCTTCTTTGTAACAAGGCTCGTTAACTAAATCGAAACTCAGCAGCTTGGGTGAAACATTCTTGAAGCGCTTCGCCCACATTTCCCAATGCGTGTAGAATGCCTGTTGAGCTTCTTCGTCTTTCCAGAGATTAAACGGTTCGCGGAAACCGGCATTGATGCAGAACCCCGGCGCACGGTGCAGATTCAGACTCACGTGCAATCCGCGCTTGTTGGCGGCATAAACTGTCTTTTCCACAATCTCAATCGCCTCCTCATTAAATTCGAGCGTTTGTTCGGGAGTAATCGGAATTTCACTCATCGGATTGTATTTCAGATAACCGGGGTAAGCCATAGGAAAACGGACAAAGTTGAATCCCCAATCAGCCATCCATTGAAAATCCTGCTCGGTAGCAGCGAAATGCGAATTATTGAAAGGGCGGGGCGAGAAAAAATCAAGAATATTGAATCCTCGCCAACGGGGTAGTTTATTTTTCGTTACCGGTTTAGAATTGCTTGCCCAAGCGGGTAATGCGGGTAAACCTGCAAAAACAGCGCCGGCAGCAGCCGTTTTTAAGAATGTTCGACGATTAAATTGTTGCATGGTAGTAATATTTATAAAGTTACAAAGGTATTAATATTTTGCAATAAAAAATTATAATTCATACAATTTTTATTTTTCGTCAAGAAAAACTATCTTTGCACAAAATTACCAAAACATTAACATTATAAAAATTTATGGAAGCAAAAACAACAATTGGCGAAGCAAAAAGGTATCTTGCTAATGCAAAGGAAATCCTGAGTGAAAAAGCCGGAAAAGACGGCAATTATTACAGCGATGGCAAGTATGTGAAAATGGCAGGCGATACGGCATGGAAAGGCGTATTGATTGCCCTTGACGGTGTTTTGCATGTAAAAAAAACCGCAAGACAGCGAGTAAGCGTTGAAGATTATAAAGAAGCTATTGCTAAAAAAAACAGGCGGGCGCTTACGATGGTTAATGCCGGATACCAAATACTCCATTTATCTATGGGATACGATGGCGTGAAATCTTATAAAGTTTGTCAAGCCGGAATGGAAGAAGCCAAAAGAATTATTGAATGGTGCGAAAAAAACGGACCGGTCGGACAGCGGTAAGTAGTAGTAATATGTATTGAAATACCTATTTTTTTAGCGTAATTAAAACTACTCCGTTTGCACCACGCATACCGTATGTTGCGGTAGCTGACGCATCTTTAAGAACAGATACTGATTCAATAGTATCATCAGAAATATTGTCTAAGTTGCTAACTTCTTTCCCATCTACAAGATATAAAGGTTTCAAAGGCGCCAGATCCCGTCTGATATGACTTATTGCTGCAACTACTGAAGCTGAATTATGCACCTTACCATCCTTTTGCTTCCGAGTATCTACAGTTCCTTCCCATATAGTCATACCAGCGTTGAAAAATTGCAAAGTGGCATCAACCGGAACTTTTATTGTGTAATTTCCATCCTTATCCGTCACTGTTCCTATAGAGGTTCCCTTCACAACAACCACAACGCCCGGCAATGGTTTCGCATCATTTGTGTTCGAAATTCCGCTCATTGTTTCAACGCTGCCTGAAACACGCACTGTTTCTGCTTGTTGACTGCCGGAAGGGTATTCCTTTTCCATAGAAATAACAACAGCTCTACTATCAACAGGAACGTCTTTGCCGGATTGAATATTCGGTTGCTGGGTAATGGCTTTACCCTCAACAATAATAAGCGATTGATTCGGAGAAAGATTTCTTTTTGTAAAACCAATGGGGATGAGAATTCCGCTGTCAAATAGAATATAATTTCCAGTAGGAGTATAATAAAAATGCGGTGCAGTTTTCCCACTGTCGCATGTAGTATAAGTTCCATTAGAAGTATAATCAGAATGCGGGGTAGTTGCATTCTCCGGAATACCCATCGCCTTGATAATAGTAAAAATATCTTGCTTTATTAACTCCAAGCGTTCATTTTCTTTCTTTATAATAGGCGCATCTTCTTTTGCATAAGATAATAACCGTGCTTTTTCCAAAACCACTTGATTATATGTTTTAATTAGGTTTATTAACGAGGAGTCCTCAATGCCTAAATTTGCCGGTATTATACACGAATTATCTTTTTTAAGCTGTTCTTGCAAATAAGATAGTACAGCCTTCAATGCTAATGTATCCTGAGCAGCCGGTTCATACTTAACAGTTTTCTTAATAGTCGCTTTTGCCGGATTTTTCTTTTCAGCGCTTTTTACAACCGGAGGTGTGGTAGCAGTTGTTACTGCAATCGGATTTTCGTTGATAACACTTTTAGTTGCTTGCAAACCTGATATTTGCACAATCAGCAAGGCTGCCGCCAAAGCGGGTATAACTAACAAATACTTGGCAGACACGATTCGGGGGGATTCTTTTTTGTTCATCATAATGATACGTTTTTTTAGATTATTGAAATGAAAATGATTGACTATCTGAAAAGCGCTGTCTGAAACCCGCAAAAGGCTGTATTGATAATGCTTGCGGTCGAAGTTCGACAAACGGAGCGTCATCCGGTCGGTATAATATTCGATGTTTTGTTTGAGGTCGTGCCGCAACAGCCAAACTATGGGATTAAACCAAAACAGGCATACGAGCGTTTCGACCAAAAGAATATCAATGGTATGTCCTTGTCGGCAATGTATTTGTTCATGCGTTATGATTTCGTCTAATTCTTCTTTGGAATAGCGTGAGGGATTGAGAAAAATACAGTTAAAAAATGAAAATGGCTGTATATTTTTATTTAAGGGTATGATGACGCTGTTTCCATAGCGCTTCCCCTGATTATGAGCTTGCAGGCGAATAATATATGCAAATTGAAACAGTCTTCTGCCAACCATGAAAGCAACTACCAATAACCAGCTCCATAAGAAGATAGTATTGAAAGGTATTATCGTTCGTGCAACAACCGGTTCTACGGTCTGTTCAATTTGCGGCTGAACAAGGACAAGCCGGTAAACAACATCGGGAATAGTTTGTGAAATATTCATTATTGCCGAATTGTTTGTTACAGGCATCGAAATATGTATCAACGGAAACAGAACGGAAGCCGTCATTGCCGCCAAAAAGAACCACCGGATATATCCATAAAATGTATCGCGGCGAAAACACAGAAAATAGAAACCGTATAGCACAATAAGCGCTAAATTGGCTTTCAATAGAAAAGATAAAAGCGGCGTCATCTGTTTTCCGGTTTTTCGATGATACGAACGATTTCTTTCAATTCATCAGCCGAAATATGCTGTTCCTGAGCATAAAACGTAACTAATTCGCTATAAGAATTACAGAAAAAATCCTTGACGAAATTCGACATGAATTGTTTCTTGTAATCCTTTTCGCAGACAACCGGCGTATATTCGTAGGTATTGCCATACCGGCGACTGTCCACATAAGCTTTACGTTCCAGATTTTTTACGGTCGAAGCCAGCGTTGTGTAAGGCGGACGCGGTTCAGGATATTGTTCGAGAATATCTTTAACAAATCCTCTCCCCAAACGCCAGATAATCAGCATGGCTTCTTCTTCCTGTTGTGTTAAATACTTCATATTTAATAAATTTACGATTAGGTCGCAAATTTACGAAACATTCGTAAATAAAACAAATGTTTTTTGATATTTAACATTTTTTAAAAGATTAATGATGTATATAACTACTTCAGCGAGGTAATAAGTATCTTTTTCTACCGTTCCTCTACCGTTCCTCTACCGTTCCTCTACCGTTCCTCTATCGCTCCTCTATCGCTCCTCTATCGCTCTTCTACCGCTCCTCTACTGCTCCTCTATCGCTCCTCCGCTTAGTTACGGCAGACCTTTTTTATTTTTCTCGGCAAAAAATATTACTTTTACGAGACATTTCCAAAACTATAAAACTAAATAATAACAATAAAAATTACAGTCAAAAATTGATTGTTAAATGAAAGATTTATCATATCTTTGTAAACGTTTTTTTATTCATTTATATATGGGGAAAAAAGTAACGATAGATCAATTTTCATCTTATCTGTTTTGGGATGCCGATCCGGACGATTTAGATATAGATAAACACAAAGCGTATGTTGTAGATCGTGTGTTGGAGTGTGGTCAATGGGAAGATTGGCTATTAGTACGCAATTATTACGGACTTGAAACGATAAAAGAAATAGCGCTTAATATCAGAGGAATGTATCCTGAAAATTTATCTTTTATAGCATTAATGACTCATATACCTGAAAATCAATTTCGATGTTACGAACTTTTACAATCCCCGAATCGACCCTGGTACTTTTAAAACGTCTGCAACAAGTATCGGCATTAAATGGTTTGCGTTTAGTCGGCGGAACAGCGCTCGCCTTGCAATTGGGACACAGAAACTCAGTTGATTTGGATTTTTTCGGAGTAATTGATAAGAGTATAGAAGAAATCCAAAATGATTTGGAAGCAATGGATTTCTATGTCCATCCGGTACAGAAATCAAAAACAATAAATATATTAGCGGTAGATGGCGTAAAGGTGGATATTGTAGGAGGATTCTCAAAATGGATAGAGCCTCCTATCGAAACTGAAGGAGTTAGAATGGCAGGATTGCAAGATATTACTGCTATGAAGTTACATGCAATAACAAACAGAGGAAGAAAAAAAGATTTTATTGACCTGTATTTTTTGTTGCAACATTTTTCTCTAAAGCAAATGTTAGATTTATATGAGAAAAAATATCCTAATAATAGTCTGTTTTTTGTAATTAAAAGTTTGAGCTATTTTAATGATGCAGAATCCGACCCAATGCCGAAAATGTATATTGATGTTAGTTGGGAAGAAATGAAATCATCTATTCAAAATGCTATCTTAGAATTTTGAAATTCCGCTTCTTTTATAATACCGTATAAAATATTACCTTTGCACTTCAAATTTTTAATTGTATGAAGACAGTATTAAGCGGCATCCGCCCGACAGGTAATTTACATTTGGGGAATTATTACGGTGCAATGATTAACTTTCTGAAGATGCAGGAAGAAAACGAGTGTTTTTTCTTTATTGCCGATTGGCATGCCTTGACTACGCATTTCGACCCTAAACTGTTGAACGTCAATGTAACTAATATCCTTTCGGAATATCTTGCTTGTGGATTAAGTCCCGAAAAAGCGACTATATACATTCAAAGCGATGTGCCGGAAATTGCCGAATTATATCTTTTACTAACTATGCTTGCCTACATGGGCGAATTAGAAAAAACCGTTTCGTTCAAAGAAAAGGCAAGGCAAAATCCCGACAATGTGAATGCAGGGTTGTTCACTTACCCCGTTTTGCAAGCTGCTGATATTCTTATACATAATTCCGATTATGTGCCTGTGGGAAAAGACCAGGAACAACATTTGGAAATGACCCGCAATTATGCCAAACGGTTTAATCATCGTTACGGGGTGGAATATTTCAAACAACCGGAAGCATATAATTTCGGCCAGGAACTAACAAAAATACCGGGGTTGGACGGCAGCGGCAAAATGGGAAAATCGGAAGGTAATTGCATCTATTTGATTGATGACCCGAAAACCATTGAGAAAAAAGTCAAAAGCGCTTTGACCGACAACGGTCCCGAAGGACTGAACACGCCCAAGCCGGATTATATAGAAAATTTGTTTACCCTTTTAAAAGTAGTTTCAACTCCCGACATAGTCGCGCATTACGATAATCTGTGGAATGCCGGCGAAACGAAATGGTACGGTAGCTTGAAAAAGCAACTCGCGGAAGATATTATCAAAGTAACTACTCCGATTCGCGAACGGATAAACGCTATCAAGAACGATACGGTTTATCTTCATAAAGTACGGAAACAAGGAGCGGAAAAAGCGCGGGAAAGCGCCGGTAAAACCCTGCGGGAAGTTCGCGAAATCATGGGTTTCAAATCGCTATGATACCTGTTATTGAAGTCGGTGTTCTATCTTCCGAATCCATCCTGTTTAAGTTGGACGGAAAATTCCGAATCGCTTCCGAAATATACGAAGGAGAAGGAACAGCGATTATTGATGGAAATTCTTCTTTTTTTCTTGAATTAAATTCAACAAAACAACGCTTCGATGAATCCGTTCTACTGGAACCATTGAATGAAGATGATTGCAGTTTTGAATTATACAATGTAGTTATCGGCGTCAATTTCCATTGGGAACGGAAAGAAAATCAGCGTTTCAAAGGAAAGCTGAAACTGTTTGCCGAAAACGGTTTAATTACTGCGGTAAATATCCTGCCTGTGGAATATTATCTGTTGAGCGTCATCTCCTCCGAAATGAGTGCAACATCTTCCCGTGAACTGTTGAAAGCGCACGCAGTTGTTTCCCGAAGCTGGCTGTTAGCGCAAATTGACAAAGAGAAAAAATTAAAGCAAAGCAAATATAAAAGTTTGATTCGCAATGACGAAGGCTACGTCCGTTGGTATGACAGGGAAGACCACGACCGCTTCGATGTTTGCGCCGACGACCATTGCCAACGCTATCAAGGAATTACCAAAGCTACATCGCCTCAGGTATATGAAGCATTAAAAGCTACTTCCGGAGAAGTCCTGATGTATGACGGCGCTGTTTGTGATGCCCGTTATTATAAATGCTGCGGTGGAATGACCGAAAAGTTCGAAAATGTTTGGGAACCTGTCAATCATCAATATTTAACCCCTGTCACTTGTCACCCGTCACTTGTCACTAAAGATTTAACACAAGAGGCAAATGCCGCAGCCTGGATTCTGTCCGATCCTCCGGCTTATTGTAATACGCACGATAAAGAAGCGCTTTCGCAGGTATTGAACGACTACGACCGGGAAACGCATGATTTTTACCGATGGCAGGTTACGATTACGCAATCGGAAATTCAATCATTATTACTCCGAAAAGTAAATATTGATGTCGGAAACGTCCTCGACTTAATTCCTGTGGAACGCGGCGTATCCGGACGCTTGGTTCGTTTGAAAATCGCAGGCGACAAACAAACGATAACTGTCGGCAAAGAATTGGAAATCCGTAAAGCCTTGTCGGAATCGCATTTATACAGCTCTGCCTTCGTTGTGGAAAAAGTATTTTCATCCGAAGAAAATACCGGCATTCCTAACGCTTTCATCCTGAAAGGCGCCGGATGGGGGCACGGAGTCGGTCTTTGCCAAATCGGCGCAGCAATCATGGGACACAAAGGATTTTCTTATCAGGAGATACTGTCGCATTATTTTCCCGTTGCCGTTTTGAAGAAAATATATTGATTGTTTTTGAAAAGTTTGCGAATCTGTAATTATTGTTTTACTTTTACCCCATAAATATTTATCATTTAACATTTGTGCAATATGAAATTAAAAATGCTATTAATCCAAACCGTTGCAATATTAAGCGCTTTCTCCTTAACGGCGCAGATACAAATTACGGTAAATCCGGCTCAGGAAATCAAGGAAATTTCTCCGTATATTTACGGCAGGAACAACAACTTATCTGATGCACCTTCCAATCCGACTACGGCTAAATCATGGCAATTGTATAAAGATGCGGGACTTAAATTCCTGAGAGAATCAGGGGGAAACAACTCAACTAAATACAATTGGCAAAGAAAATTATCCAGCCATCCCGATTGGTATAACAACGTGTATGCCCACGATTGGGATTATGCAGCAAAATCGCTTCAGACGAATATGCCGGACGCCAAAGGGATGTGGGCATTTCAATTGCTTGGGTATGTGGCGAAAACCGGCGCTTATAATTTCGGTGATTGGGCATACAATCGCAGTCAATGGTGGGATGGAGTAGGATGGAATTTAGCAGGCGGCGGAACAGTTAACCCTAATCCGGCAGTCAACGGAGTGACCCCAACCCTTGTCAATAAGGGCGACCCGAATTTATATTTGGAACCTTGGTCTGCCGAGTCCACAACCGGTATCTTAACGCAATGGTTTGATAATCTTGGATTAAGTAAGGATCAATTCCAATATTGGAATATGGATAATGAACCGGATTGTTGGAACGGAACCCATGACGATGTGTTAAAGCAATCTATGCCTGTAGAAGATTACATACGAAACTTTGTAGCGGTAGCAGCCAAAGCCCGCACACTATTTCCCAATATTAAAATTGTGGGACCGGTCTTTACCAATGAGTGGCAGTGGTATAATTGGCAAAATATCGGCGTAATAGCAGATCCGCAAAATCCGGCGAAAAAATATTCATGGGCAGAATATTTTATAAAAAGGATTTCCGAAGAGCAGGCAAAATCGGGCTTGCGTTTGTTAGATGTACTTGATTTTCATTATTATCAGAATAAACATGATTCAGACCACAATCTTGAGCGGGATATTACTCTTCAACTGCATCGACTATTTTACGATACGACTTATGACTATCCAGACGCTAACGGTTGCAAAGTCATCAACGGAGGATGGGACAACAGCATCACTAAAGAATATATTTTCAAACGCGCAACCGATTGGTTAAACAAATATATGGGCGCAAACAACGGAGTTACAATGGGTATGTCTGAATTTGGATCGATATATTCTTCTGATCCAAATGTGGTCGCTGTTTGTTATGCTTCTCTTTTAGGCACTTTTGCTCAAAACAATGTGGAGATATTTACGCCTTGGGAATGGGATATTGGTCAATGGGAAACGCTTCATTTATTTACGCATTACACAGGGACTATCGCTGTCAGTTCTACTTCTTCTCAAGAGAATCTGGTATCGGCATATTCTTCGATAAATACCAGCAGGGATACGCTTTCCGTTGTTTTAGTGAACAGGGATGTTTCCAACAATCAGACTGTTAACATAAATATACCCGTCCCCACCTGTACATGTCCACATTATGTTCCGGAAGCCAAGGCAACTTGTTATCAATTAAGCAATCTTCCTTCGACCGAAACATTTATTTCAGCTACCCAAAATGCTTTGAAAAAAAGTGAAGTTACTAACGGTTTTACATTAGTATTACCTAAATTATCGGTAACGGCGGTGCAGATACCGTTAATATTAGCTGACGGAATTGAACAGGTAGAAACAACAAAATTCCGGCTATATCCGAATCCCGCTAAAAATGAAGTATTGATAGAAACATCCGGATTAAGCGGGCTTTCAAAGATTGCTATCTGCGACATGAGCGGAAAAACAATCAAAACCGTTCAAGCGGAAAATACCGGTTCAACGAAAATTGATTTAAATGAATTGAACAAGGGAGTTTATATAATCAAACTTAGTA
>Ga0209629_10000631_pt1 | contig 19878 bp, 15 predicted proteins | sample TergutCu122P5_FD_187286 | JGI IMG/M metagenome (GOLD analysis project Ga0209629, IMG submission 187286) | Cubitermes ugandensis P5 segment gut microbial communities from Kakamega Forest, Kenya - Cu122 P5 (SPAdes) (version 2) | ecosystem: Host-associated > Arthropoda: Insects > Digestive system...
TGCATTTCGTATTCTCGTGAATGGTCATAAATTACACTTTGCGAGGCAATGGAAGCCACCTCGTCAAAAGGCGTGTAACGCTCGCCACCTTGCATTGTAGCACGTATGTTCGCACTTAAAATATTTTGTTTTTTTCGCCCCATTTTCCACTCTTTCCCGCCTAAAGCATTCGCTACAAAGTTGCGGTTCAGGCGAGTATTGCGCCATACGCCATCGCTGCCTGTATAAAGCGAATTAAAAAGCGAAGCCGTGATAAGGTAGTAATATCCTTGATACAGATAGCGTTCGAGCGTGAAATCAACACCGTAGTTTTTTCCTTTTCCGCCGTTTGTTAAAGCAGCCATCATCAAAAAAATGCGCTGATTAATGATTGACATCGTGCCGTCTTTTCCTACAGGAATATCGTAAAGAAGTTGAAAATACGGCTCAATTTTAAAGTGCAGATTTTCGGAAATAGACCAATCGTAAGAAATTACAAAATGGTGTGCTTTGGCAAAGTCTAAATTTTTATTGACCAATTCATCGCCTGTAAGCGGTGTTTTCACAAAATAATAATCCGTATTTTCACGGCGGCTGTGTTTTCCGTAAGCCAGTCCGAAAGATTGTTTTTCAAATGCTTGCCAACGAATACTCACACGAGGTTCAATAACGGTTTTATTATTCAAATTGAAATATGTGCCGAATAATCCGATGTTTGCCGTCAGGCGATTATTCAGTCGAAACAAAGATTGTGAATAAACCGAATAAGCCATAGCATTTTCATTGCTTTTAGCAATATTTTGCATATCGCCCGGCGGAACGCGATAAGGGTCTTCAACTGTCCAATAATCCAAATCGTAAAACAATCCTGTAACAGTAATGCCTGTGCGGTTGGTGTGTCTCGAACTGAATTTTGTATTCAAAAACGAGTTGAAAGCCACGTTCCAGTTTGTATTTTTCATATCGACCGCTCTGCTTTCAACATTGTTGAAAGTACGGTTAACTTCCGATTTATTCAGGTTATAATTTGTAGATAATGAACTTTTCAAATATGTGTTTTCGTTAAGAAATATTTTGTGTTCAATACCGCCAACTGCTTTGGTTTGCTGCCAATCGTCTCTACTATAAAATTTGAAATCGGGGTTACTTTGAGTTGGCGCAAAATGGTCTATCGTTCCAAATCCATATATGGAAAAAATTCCTGCTTTGCGGGTAGGAAAATTCATTTTGAACGCCAAATCCTGATAGCGCATACCTGTCGCATCACCTGCCAAACTTGGAAGTAAATCGCCCACGAGAGCCAGTGAAGAGTAACGGTAATTGAATATATAAGATGCTTTGCTGCCTTTTTTGAATGGTCCTTCAGAGCCAAATTCAACGCCCAAAGTTCCAATTTGTGCTGTATTTTCGTAACGCTGGTTGTTTCCATTGCGCAACTGCATATCAAAAACGCCCGCCAACGCATTGCCGTATTCGGCAGGAAAAGCGCCTGTAAAGAAATCGGAATTACCTAACATTCGCTCACTTAACGCTGTAAGAATACCGCCTCCCACACCCGAAACTTCGGAAAAATGAGTGGGATTAACTGTTTCAACTCCTTCTAACCGCCATTGCAAAAACTGCGGGGAATTGCCGCGAATGGAAATGGCATTACTGCTCACACCACCTGAAATGCCTGCAAAAGCGGTTGCTAAACGTGCAGGGTCGTCAAATCCGCCTGCGTAACGGCTCGCTTCTTCCACGCTAAACATTCGTGCGCCCGCCAAAGCCATTTCATTTAGTGGCGCTTCTTTATTTGTTCGCGGACGGACTACGACTTCGTTTAATGCCTGAACATTCTCACGCATTACGATTTCAAGAAAAACTTCTCGTGCCGAAGTAACCAATATTTCTCTAACAACAGACGGCTCGTAGCCCACAAAACTGCATTGAATATCGTAACGACCGACAGGCAGATTGCTCAAAGTAAAATTTCCCTGTTCATCGGTTGTAGTTCCAATGACAGGATTTGAATTGGTTATAATTACTGAAACAAATGGCAAAGGCTGCCCCGATGCCCCATCGGTTACAACGCCTCGAATGTTTCCTACTGGTTGTGCAATGATTAATGTTGGATAAAGAAGTGCAATTAACACGAAAAGTTTACTTTTTTTTGTCATTTTATTACGTTATAAATTTTTATTATTAAAATTCATTTCATTAGACGTATTAAATTTCGTGTTTGGTTGCAAAAATTTTATTTTTTTTCATTTTAGCAATTCTTCTATTTCTGCGAGATGTAGTTTGAAATGCCCCAAATAGTCAATAATCATATCTTTTAAAGATACATATTTTTCCGTTGCCGATATCCATTGGTTGTCCAATTTTTCTTCATTCACATTATTTATTACGTGAACAATGTGAAGATTGACGTATTTCCAAAGTTGAACCAAATTTGTCCAATTTTCGGATTCGTAATTCTGAATGGCAATCCAACGGTCGTTATTACCAAAAGTTGCATAATTGGGAAAAGCAAAAGGACTTGACTGATATTGCAGATGAACAATTCTGTGTGTATTGTTTGAAGCCGAATCAACCCAATGCCCCACAATTTGTTTGATGTTCCTTTTTTGGCTGTTACGCCGCACGGTAATATCATTTTCACTCAGCGCTAATAACCTTGGTTCCCAAATCTCAATTAAATCCAACAATTCCTGATTGTTTGTTCTAAATTCATTCATAAATATTATGTTATTAAATTAAAAAATGTTTTTTATTATTTACTTTTGTTTATATGAATTCCAATATGTCCGATACCAAAAATAATTGACGAAATAATAAGCCATATAACTTTGCCATAAATTCCCAGCAGCAAAAAAGCAACGGCAGGTAAAGTTGCTCCGGGTACAGGAATAGCAATAAGATTTCTATAAAAGTCATACTTGGTTCGGCTACTTCTGAAATAACGAACCCAATAAATTTCGTACAACATCATACAAGCAAAAGATAAAAAGAGCCAAATTGTCCACAAAGTAAATTCTTTCGGGTCGTAATCATTAAAAAGCAAAAGTGTCGCTGTGCAGAGGATTTGACCAATTCGTTCAAAAACAGAAAATATTTTTTTCTCGTTTCCTGTGTCATATTCCTTCTGTTTGCTCATAGCCCAAATAATATTTGGAATAATGAGCATAAGCAAAAAAATCAACCCAACGTATGAAAACCCTAAATGCCCTAACATAATTTAAATATTTTTATATTCTTTCGGAACGGTATTTTTTCAATTGAAATAATTTATAAGCCCAAACAGGTATCAAATACAGTCCTATTAAACAGGTAACCATTATTGGAGCGTATGAATGGGCAAAATAACTTGCTAAAATATGCCAAACGAAAAAGAAAGTCAATCCCAAAAGATAAATAAAAATCAGTATTTTAGTCGTATTTTCCTTATGTCTAAATATAAATGCAATCAACGACACAAAAAATATTTGTGCTACAGACGCAATAATGAAATATTCAGGGTGAGCGGTTGCCATTTTTGCTATATTTAAATTCAAAAACAACAGACATTTTGGTATTTTGTCCGCATAATCAATATACCATTGAAAAAAACTGATACTTTCTTCAAGTTGATGAAGAGCGTGTAAACCAATAATGGGTTTCCATAATTTTAAATAGATATTGTCCATATTTCACTTTGTTATGTCCTTTCGGACTGTTTATATTTTTTGTTTAATATCCGCACGTGTTGTCCGTGAAATTGCTTGTTGTATTCAGGTTTTTTGTATTTTATAAAGTACAATTTTATTGCTGCACTGTCCGCCGCTTGCACACAACTAAAAAAAATCTGAAATAAATTCAAGAATGACGAACAGTTATTTCAGAGAATTATTTTCCAATTCTCTGATTTTTTGTTGCATTTGAGGCAGTTTTTTTTCGCGTTGGGGAATATCGTTTTCTAATTGCAGAATTTGCGGTACAAGTGCCTTCTTTTCTTCGTTTGAAACGTTCGCATAAGTGTTGCGCAGCAAATCAAGTTTTTCCTTTAATTTTTCTATATTAATTCTCTCATTTTCAAACTGTTGAAATAAATTTGCTGCCTCTGCGTTTTTAAATTCCGAAATTGAATAATATGTTTTTTGATTATTTATAAAGAATTGAAAATCAGCAATTTTTTGTGTATTTTCCTGCGTTGCAATATTCAAATTCGATAAATTAACCTCTTCGGCTTTTCGCGCCAGACGAAGTTGCGCATATTTTATTAAATTTTCCGAATCTTCGGAACGCAAAATTTTCTTCTCATTTTCAAATAAAAATCTGTAAATCACTACTTTATCTTTTGGCTGAAAGCGGTCGGAAGCAAACCAGCCAACTTTTCGTACATCATCAACAACCATCATATAATCGTTGTAGGGCGAATTAAACGGCATTCCAACATTTTCGGGCGTATAAAAATCGTTTTTTGCAGGATTAAAACGTGTCATAAAAATATCGTAACCGCCGATTGACTTCTCGCCCTCTGCGGCAAAATAAAAAGTAATACCGTCTGTCATTAAAAACGGATAATTTTCGTTAGATAAAGTATTGATTTCTTGCGAAATAGAAACAGGTGCAGTCCATTGTTCGTCTGTTAATTTATATGAAGAAAAAATATCCGATTGATTTCCATTAAGTTGCGAAAAAATTCGGCGGTCGCCGCGCTCGGTGGTAAAAATCACTTTATCAAATGTTTGCGTCCCGTTTTTTTCAACCGTCATCGTCAGTTTTCCCAAATCTTTTGCAATATTATATGCAGAAAGAAAATCATTTTTATCAACTATAACGCTGTCTATCAGCGCAATATCTTCCACTCGCGTAATCATATCCGCCGCCAGAGTCGACTGCCGCAAGAGCGTTTTTGCCCGCGCCACAAAAGTTGGGTCGGTGGCTATCGCAAGATATGATTCAAAGGCGGTTTTTGCTTTTGCAAAATTATAGTTTTCTTTGGCGTAAAGTCCGATGTAAAAGTTACTTGCAGGAAATTTTTCTTTTGCAATTTCAAAATACGGCACCGAACGCTGCAAGTTTCCCATTTCGTAATAACAACGCCCAAGACGATAATTATTCAGCGGGTCGGTTGGCTTTTTGACAAGCAACTGCTCATAAATAGCCGCCGCCGATGAAAAATTCTTCGAATTGAAAAATTTTTCCGCATCAGATGCCGTGCCTTGCGCAAAAGACGAAACAACAAAAACGACAAACAATATTGTTATAAAAAATTTTTTCATAAAAATTTCTGTGCAAAGTTACAGAAAAAACCTGACATTCAAAAATCATTCCGAAGATTTGATGAAAAAACCTTCCAAAATTGAATTTCAGAAGGTTTATAAAAATTAGGCACAAGCGACAACAAAAATCATGGAACCGCAATATTTGATTTTTTTATTTTTCTTTAATAGCAGCCCTGATTTTATTCAAAAAATAATTGTAATCTTCCACAATGTTCCCATTTTCATCGTAATAATCATTATGGCTGTTTATATAAATTATATCTCCTTTATTATTAAAGATAAAAAATTTTCCCATGCCTTCATCAATAGATTTTTCAAATTGAGGTGGGGTAATCTGTTTTATGAAATTAGAATATTTGTCTCTTCTTTGAATACCAAGGTCAAAAAAACTTCTCTTTTGTGGTTTTCTTAATTTTTCAGTAGAATATAGCGAATCCGACAAAATTACAGTTTTTGCAGAAATTCTTTTGGTTTGCAGGATTTGGACTGTTTGATAAGTGAACATATTATCACATTCTCTATCAATCAGTAAAATATAAAAGTCGGAACCGATTTCATTTGCAAATTTTACTGCTTTTGGCAAATCTTCGCTGCAACCACTACACCAGGACGCAAAAGAAAAAAATATTGTAAAAGGTTTGTCCGAATTTCGAGCAAGACATTTAACCTGTTCAACATCAACAGTGTAAAAATCGTTGAAATTGCTTTTGTGCAACGTACAAACGTCCTGGTTAACTGTTGTTAAATTGCTGTAACTGTCTTTTTCCAACAAAAACGCATCACTGTCCTGCATAAAGTATATAGAGCCAAAATTCCAAAGCACTAATACAACTACCGATACAAGTGTTAATATTAATGTATAGATTAAGATTTTCTTTAAAATTTTTAATATCTTCATGTTTTTCATTTTATTTTAAAAATTTTTTTTTTGCAACAATATACACAAAATCAAAATGATAGGCAGTATTGCTTTAAATTTTAATGATTATGATTAACAGATTCTTGACAAAAATACTCAAAGTTTCTAAAAAAACAAGCACCGCTTTTTGTGCGGTGCCTGAAATTATTTATTATTTTCCTAAAATTTCTCCCAACCTTCGATTTTCAAGCAACTGAATGTCTTTTCTGACTGAGTTAAGTTTTTCAATTCCCTCCTTGCTCTTAGTTATTTTTTGATACCTATCAAGTAAATTCAATATAGATGTTGATAATTCAGAAGTAAACATTATCTCGTTCAAGTGTTTATCAGGTTCTAAAAAGGCACGCATAACAGGGTTAAAATCTTTCAAAACCAAAATTGTTTGTTCTGCTAAACCAATGTTAATGTTACCTTTCCATTCCTCTCCCAAAAAATAGTAATCGTCAATATATTTTCGTCCTCTATCAGATTGAGCAAGAAAACCATCACTAAAATTGTACATTAGGTTTGGGTCAATAAATTGTTTCCATTCTTGATTTGTTTCAATATCATATATTTGTACCAATGCACAAGGGGACATTGGTCCATCCGGAAATGCACAATAGTATCCGCCCGAAGCGTACAAACAAATCATTTTCCAATAACCATTTCGACATGCATCTGGACCACAACCAGTAGCAGATAGTTGTATAATAGATCTTTCATCTGTACTTTCTTTATCCATTACAGCATGTTCACTAACAAACCTTAGGGATGTTTCATATTTCATCGGTGCCCAGTATTTTCTGGGGTTTTTATATGCATCTGTTGCCATATCACCACTTATTAAAATGTATGATTTATTATTAGCATCAGAGAAAACGTAATTTTTAAGATAAAAAACAATGTGATTTGTAGTTACTCCTGGTACTTGTATTTTAACATTTTTCTCTTCGTAAAAGTTATTATCATTATTTCGCAGAAACAAACTGTGAGTTATTTTATTTTTATTTACAGTGTACACACTAATTCCTTTTATATTGTTGTCTGTTACTGATAAGTTTTTACTGACAAGTGAATCATAGTATAACACAAATGCCATTGCCTGATTGTCAAATACAAGGTTTTTATTGTTACAATAATTTTTTATAAACTGAAACAATTTTTCATTTGTTTTATATTGATAAATGGATTCTCTATAAGTTCCGTTGTCCTCAACTTTTACGAAATCGAATTTTGAACTTATTGTTTTATCCATTAAATTGAATGTAACCAATTCGGTTGCATCAGGTTCTTTGGCGCAAGTATTGCATTTTTCATTTTCCTTACAACTGTAAAAAAATGCAACACTTATCACTGCCAATAAAAAATTAGCACAAACACCAAAAAGCTTTATGTCCTTTCTTTTACTAAATATTAATTTCGTTTTTTTCGATGGGTTCTGCTCCATCACTCCGTTTGTTTTAGCTTCGCTTTTAAAATGGTTTTTAGCTCCCATTATATTAATAATTTTCATTTCAAAATTTCTTATATTTTATTCAAAATCTTTTTATTTGTGTTTTTTAGGTAAAAGATTTCAAATTGTTACTCCTTCTACTCGTTTGGCTTTTCGTAGGAAATAATTCTGCCCGTTTTTTAGAAAGTTTCTGCTCTTTCCGTTACTTTATACTGCGGCGGCAAAAATAAACAAATTTTTTGAATGTTTCATTTTTTTCTTTCCTTTCTAAAAAAAATTAATAAAATTTATGAATTAAAATATTTAACGTGATTTTTATTTTTAAATAATCACGCCGCAAAATTACACTAAATATTTATTAGTCAATCAGTTTTATAAGGCATAATATACCTGAAAGCAGGCAAATTTTACCTTTAATTTACCTGCTCCTGTTCACTGTTAAAATAGATGTCGTAATATTTGAAAAAATTGTGATTTAAAGCCAGCGAAATCTGCTTTAAGATATCAGTGTCTAAATGGTTTTTACTGAGTATTTTACATAAATTACTCTGGTCGCAGCATACTTTTGAGGCAAGCCAAACTTTCGTTCTGCCTTCCTCTTTCAATCTTTGAGAAATAATATTTCCAATGTGAAATGCTTCCATAAAAAAAGCGCAAATCGTTTCTTTTCTTTTTTTGCTTATTCCTCTTTTAGGTGTCTGCAAACCTTTTGTAACATAAATAAGCACGAAACAATTCACACCAAAGTGAAAACTTTCGCAATCTTATTCTCGTTACAATTTTTGAAATTTTGCAGACTTCAAAAGAGTATGAGAAATAAGAGTGTGTTGCTCTGTAAAATTTAATTTACAATTCTTTTATATTCAAATAATTAAAATTACAAAATTTTATTAATTTTTCGCAGGTGCAAAATTACAAAAATTTTGCCATACAAACTTTTTTACAAAAATAAAATTTTTTACCTATTTTTGCAAAACAAAGTTGCATTCAGATGTTGAAACTACTCTTTTGTAAAAAGAAAAATAAAATGTAATTTTGTGGCGATTTTTTCGTTTTAAAAAACAATGAAATACTTTTTGGCAATAATAATATTTTTCTCGTCGTCGTTGGCGGCCCAAGAGTTAAATTGTAACGTTCAGGTTAATTCCGACCAGATTCAAGGCACTAACCGTCAGGTTTTTGATGCTTTGCAGCGTGGCGTTACCGATTTTATGAACAACAGCCGCTGGACCGATTTGCCTTTTGCCAACAGCGAACGAATTGAATGTAATATGTCGATTGTAGTAAAAGCGGCTGACGGTGCCAATTTTACTGCCGAAATCGTTGTGCAAAGCCGTCGTCCTGTGTATAATACCACTTACAGCAGTCCGATACTCAATGTGCGCGACCAGAATTTCAGTTTTACTTTTTCGGAATTTGAACGCCTCGAAAATGTCAGTGGAACGCTAACTTCCAATCTTACAGCGGTTTTGTCGTATTACGCTTATCTTATTATTGGCTACGATATGGATACATTCAGTTCGCTTGGCGGCACGCCGTTTTTTCAGCAGGCGGAAAACATTGTAAATATGGCTCAAAGCAGCGATTGGAAAGGTTGGCGAGCGTTTGAAGACAGCAGAAATCGCTATGCAATTATCAGCAATTTGATGGACGAGCAGTTTGCCGCTTTTCGTAATTATATGTATGAATATCATCGACTTGGACTTGATGTGATGTCTGATAATGCCACAAACGGACGTGCCAAAATAGCAGCGGGATTGCCGATAATTCGTACCACAAATCGCGCTCGTCCGCAGGCGATAGCTGTTACAATTTTTATGGACACAAAAAGCGATGAACTTGTCAATATTTTCAAAGGCGGAACCGATAAGGAAAAACTTGATGCCGTACAAATTTTAACTGACGTAAATCCTACATTATCAGGAAGATATAATACCATTTTGGATAAACAGCAGTAAAAAAATACTATCCTTCAACAAAAACAGTAACTTTCTCAACTTTTCCGCCGAGCGGCGGGTTGAGTTTAGATAGTTCAATTTCCCATTTTTCTACATTTAAAATATTGAATTTAAGAGAATTAATAATTCTGAAAGCAGTATTTTCGAGTAAGTTTGACGGTTTGTTCATCTCGGCTTTTACAATATCATAAATTTGCTGATAGTTTATTGTATCTTCCAGATTATCAGATTGTTGCGCTTCATTACCATCAAAATAAAAAGTTATCGAAACCAAAAATTGATTCCCTAACGCTTTTTCGTGCTGCAAACAGCCGATAAAAGCGTGAAATTCCATATTTGAAATTGTGATTTTCATTTTAAACTACAATTTTTTTAACGTGAAAAACTTTGCAAAAGTACGGAAAATTTTCCTTGAAAAAATTTTCCCTTTCTGAAAATTTCAACAAAAGTGTCAACTTAGAAGATATTATTGTACTTTTGTATTAATCAAAATTAATTAATTTTTATTTTAAAAAAAATGTCTTTACAATGTGGTATTGTGGGTTTGCCAAATGTCGGCAAATCAACGCTTTTTAATTGTTTGTCCAATGCGCGGGCGCAGGCGGCAAATTTTCCTTTTTGCACCATCGAACCTAATGTTGGCGTGATTACCGTGCCTGACGAGCGGCTTAACAAACTTGCGGAACTTGTTAATCCTCAACGAATTGTGCCGACAACGGTCGAAATTGTTGATATTGCCGGCTTGGTCAAAGGCGCGAGCAAGGGCGAAGGGCTTGGCAATAAATTTTTGGCAAATATTCGTGAGACAGACGCAATTATCCATGTTTTACGCTGCTTCGATGACGAAAATGTCGCCCACGTGGACGGAACGGTCAATCCAGTGCGCGACAGGGAAATTATTGACGCCGAACTGCAAATTAAGGACTTGGAAACGGTTGAAAGCCGCATTAACAAAGTTCAAAAGCAGGCGCAGGCAGGCGGCGACAAATCGGCAAAACTGCAATTAGAAGTTTTGTTGAAATACAAAAATGCGTTGGAGCAGGGAAAATCGGCGCGTACCGTAACTTTTGATACAAAAGACGAACAAAAAGCAGCAAAAGATTTGTATTTATTAACCTCAAAACCAGTGCTTTACGTTTGCAATGTGGACGAAAAATCGGCTGTTTCGGGCAATAAATATACCGAAGAAATAAAAAATTCTATTAAAGATGAAAATGCTGAAATACTGATAGTTGCAGCAAAAATAGAATCGGAAATTGCCGAATTTGAAACCTTTGAAGAACGTGAAATGTTTTTATCGGAAATCGGTTTGAGCGAATCGGGGGTAAATCGCTTAATTAAAGCGGCTTACAAACTTTTAAATTTGCAAACTTTCTTAACCGCAGGTCCGCAGGAAGTCCGTGCGTGGACCTTTGAGCGCGGCTGGAAAGCGCCGCAATGCGCCGGCGTTATTCATTCCGATTTTGAAAAAGGATTTATTCGCGCCGAAGTTATCAAATATGCCGATTATATCGCGTTTGGCTCGGAAGCGGCGGTTAAGGAAGCAGGCAAAATGGCTGTTGAAGGCAAAGAATACATTGTACAAGACGGTGATATTATGCACTTTAGATTTAATGTGTAAAAGCACACGGGCGATTTTTAATGAAAAATCAATATTTTTCCTCATTGTGTCGAAAATAATACACAATCCCAAATTCACGACAATGTTGAAAGCGTAGTTGTGGGGGTTCATTCTTAAAATATTCTTCTACAGCATTCCAAATTTCGAGAATTAATCTATCGGCTTGATAAAGTAAGGAGTTAAAATCTTCACGGCTGCGGTAGGTTGTGGATTTGTAAAGTTGTTGCGAGTCGTAATGTTCTTTAAAAATATCGTAATGTACACGAACTTTGTTAATTGCCGGATTATAAATAGGCGTACCACCGTTTTGTGTTCTTTTTTCTTCTCCCTCAATAATTTTACCGCCCCAAAAAATCACACTTTCTTCGGTTTGCAAATTGGGTACGGAATTACTGTTGGGCTCGAGTCCGTAAAGTGCACGATTTTCTTTTTTAATCTCCCCGCGAACAATAGCCAGATTCAACACCTGAATAAAATGTGAAATGTACATACGTGCCTGATTTAAAGTTTGTTGGAAACGTTTTGAGGCATCAATTCGCGAGGAAAGTTTGTTTTTATAAAGCGAAAGTTTTTGCTCAAAATTATTGGCAAACACTCGTGTTTCGCTGAAAAGTTTTAAAGGTATAACTTTCTGATTGAAAGTCAATTCCTCCTCTTTGTTCACGGCTGCCTGCAAAGCAAGTAAGCGCGCATTATTTGTTCTTGGCAAACGACGGTATGGCATTTTATGGTTTTTTTTATTAAAATATTTACAAAAGTAACTATTTAATTATTTCTTTGTAATAATTTTTTTGTTAAATTTTGCAAAATTTCCTTTTTGTTTTTTGCAACCGCAACACTATCAAGATTTATCAAAGATTTTTTATAATAAAAATTAATTTTTTCTTCCGTAAAATCCCTGATTTTTAAGCGATTAAAAATATCTGTCATTCGCCTTATTTTATCCTGTGGAATAATATTTTTATTTGTTAAAAGGAAATTCAATTCTTCTTTATCGTTTCCTTTTGCCTGTTGTAAGGCGTTGATTAACAGAAATGTTTTTTTATTACAAAGAATATCTCCACCAATTTTTTTCCCAAAAGTGTTTTCATCGCCCCAAACATCAAGAAAATCATCTTTTAGTTGAAAAGCCAGTCCGAGATTTATTCCAAAATCGTAAATCATCTGACAATCAGCACTTTGAGCATTACCAATGATTGCACCAATTTTCAAAGCGCAACCCAAAAGTACCGCCGTTTTCAATTTAATCATTTCCAAATATTGATTTTCAGATACTTGAGATAGTTTTTCAAAATCCATATCCAACTGTTGCCCTTCACACACCTCTGCTGCCGTTGTCGAAAAAATTTCTAAAACCTGTTTTAACACCGCCTCAGGTGCCTGTGAAATGTATTTATACGCCTCAATTTGCATCAAATCGCCCGACAGAATCGCCGTATTTTCATTCCATTTTATGTGAACTGTCGACTGTCCGCGCCGTACAGTCGCTTTATCCATAATATCATCGTGTAAAAGCGTAAAATTGTGAAAAATTTCTATTCCAATGGCGGGCATTATGGCAGGTAAAATATTGTCTATAAATAAGTTGCACGCCATCAAAGTCAGTGCGGGACGAATCCGCTTTCCACCCAACTGCAAAACATATTCAATCGGCTCATAAAGTCCCTGCGGCTCGCGTTGCCAATTTATTTGATTGATTTCAGTGTTAATAATGCTTAATATTTCCTCAAAAGTTTTCATTAAATTTATACAAATTGAGTTAAATTTTTCAGTCGCGCAACGCCGTCAATACAAATTTGCTTCTCAGGCAAAGCGGTTTCGTCGAGCAACAAACATTTTATCATTCCGTTATGTTTTTCCGGATTGATTTCAGTTATTTCTACCCGCGCTTTGTAAGTTTTTCGCGTAAAAACCGGTGCGCGAAATCGCATTTCCTGCGAGATATAAATTGTTCCTTCGCCGGGAAAAATTGTTCCAAAAATCCGCGAAAAAACTGCGCCAGCCAAAAATCCGTGAACAATCGGACGACCAAAAACTGTGGTTTTGGCAAATTCTTGGTCAATGTGCAAAGGGTTATTGTCGCCTGTGATACGTGCAAAGTCATTAACCTGTTCTTGGGTAAAACTTAATTCGAGTTCAAAAAAGTCGCCTATTTTTAACATATTTTTTATAACTAATAATTTCAAGGCAAAAGTAAGAAATAAAACTTAAATAGCCGCAAAAATTTGATTTTTGTATTTGGTTTTTGTAAAAAGTAGTATTTTTGTCAAAAAAATTTTGTATTTCAAAAATGAACTCAAAATCCGAAATCAACAAATCGCACAATCGTCGTTTCGCTTTTTTTGTAGCGCGCCGATATTTATTTTCCAAAAAATCGCATAATGTAATTAACATTATATCAGCGATTTCGGCGGCAGGGGTGGCAGTGGTAACAGCCGCTCTAATTTGTGTTTTGTCGGTTTTTAACGGTTTTGAAAACCTTGTCGGAACGCTTTATTCCGCTTTCGACCCCGATTTGAAAATCATGCCTGCAAAAGGAAAATATTTCGATTTTTCAATTCCAGAAATTCAAAAAGTTATTCATTTTCAAGAAGTTAAAAATTTTTCTCAATCGGTGCAGGATAACGCTTTGTTGCGCTACGGCGACAAACAAATGCCCGCAACCGTAAAAGGTGTTTCGGCAAATTTTGAAAATATGACGCGAATAGACAGTATTATTTACGATGGCAAATTTTCACTTGCCGACCAAGCATTTGATTATGCCGTTGTTGGTTATGGTGTGGCGGGGATTCTTGGAATAAATCCGTATTTTTTTACACCTCTTGATATTTATGCGCCAAAACGCAGCGAGCGGGTCAATATGCTGCGACCGGATAAAAGTTTGACCAATATAAAAACTTTTGTGTCCGGGATTTTTGCCGTTCAACAAGCATCTTACGACGAAAATTATGTGATTGTTTCACTTGAAGTTGCACGCACGCTTTTTGAACTCGATAGCACGGCGGTTTCGGCGGTGGAAATTCAACTTCAACCAAATATTAAGGTAGATAAGGTTAAAATGCTAATTAAAAACACTTTGGGGGAAAATTTTATTGTGCAAAACAGAATGGAACAGCAGGAAAGTTTTTTCAAAATTTTAAATATGGAACGCTGGTTTGCTTTTGCAATTTTGTGTTTTATTTTGCTGATTTCAAGTTTTAACCTCTTTGGTTCGCTGTCGATGTTAATTATTGAGAAAAAAGAAGACACGAAAACGCTTCAGAATTTGGGTGCCGACGGCACTCTTGTGCGGCAAATTTTTATGTTTGAGGGATGGCTGATTTCGATTGTCGGTTTGATTTTAGGAATTTTTGCAGGAATTTTGCTCTGCCTTGCCCAGCAACATTTAGGAATTATCCGTATGGGCGAGAACTATATTATTGATTCTCTGCCGGTTGTATTGCAAACAAGAGATATATTTTTCACTGTCTCAATGGTAATAATTATCGGATTTACGGTCTCATTTTTTACCGCAAAATTCGCAAAACAAAAAAGTTACAATCAATAGTTGAAACTGACAAAGTTATTTTTATTGATTGGAAAACATTTTTTACTTTGGCAAAAATATTTATTTTTATACTAAAAAAAATTATTGCAACAATAACATTAGGTTATAATTCAAGGAATAGACACAGTTAAAATTTTAGCATCAATCGGATTTATTTTAGGAAAAATTTTTTTATGAGTTTTTTTAACATAACTTCGTTTTGTCATTGCGCATCTTGACCCGCAACCTCAAAAAAAAATCTTTGTGAACCTCGTGTAAAACTTTGTGAACTTAGTGGTAAAAAATTTTTACCACAAAGTTCACAAAAAAAACACAAAGGACACTATGACAAATAGTAAATCAAAAAAAAAGCCATCGCAAAAAAATCGCTTTGGCTCTCTTTCTTTTTTATTGTAATTTTTTAAAATTTTTTTTTAATTTCTTCTACAAAATCCAACTTTTCCCAAGTGAAAAGTTCAACTTCTTTTTCAAAACGATTGCCGTTGCCGTCGATAAAATGCTTTTTTACAACTCGCGGCGTGCGTCCGAAATGTCCGTAAGCGGCTGTTTCCTCATAAATTGGCGACAAAAGATTTAGCCGTTTTTCAATCGCTTTTGGGCGAAGGTCAAAAATTTTCTCAATCTTTTTTGCAATTTGTTCGTCTGTGGCAGCCACTTTTGTCGTGCCATAAGTATTTACGTAAATATTCATTGGCTTCGCCACGCCTATTGCGTAAGCAATTTGTACCAAAATTTCGTCGGCAATGCCCGCTGCAACAATATTTTTCGCAATATGTCGCGCCGCATAAGCCGCACTTCTATCAACTTTCGACGGGTCTTTTCCGCTGAATGCCCCGCCGCCGTGCGCACCTTTTCCGCCGTAAGAATCGACAATAATTTTGCGCCCCGTCAAGCCGGTGTCGCCGTGAGGTCCGCCGATAACAAATTTTCCTGTCGGATTTACATAAAGGTCAAAATCGCCTGTCATAAGTTCGGCAAACTGCTTGTCGAGTGCTTTTACGCGCGGCAAAAGAACGTTTTTCACATCATTGCGAATTGCCACAAGCATTTCGGCATCTGCCTGCTGCTGCGTTTTTGCGCCCGAAGAAGTAACAAATTCGTCGTGTTGAGTAGAAACGACAATCGCAGCAACACGTTTTGGACGGTTGTTATCATCGTATTCAATGGTAACCTGCGATTTTGAATCTGGACGAAGGTAACGCATCTGTTTTCCTTCGCGGCGAATTGCCGCAAGTTCCTGCACAAGTGCGTGCGCAAGGTCGAGCGCGACGGGCATAAAGTTTTCTGTTTCGTTACAAGCGTAGCCAAACATCATCCCTTGGTCGCCTGCGCCCTGTTCCATTTCGTCTGCACGAACTACGCCACGGTTAATATCGGGCGACTGCTCGTGAATTGCCGAAAGAATGCCGCACGAATTGCCGTCGAACATATAACGGGCTTCCGTGTAGCCAATTCGGTTAATCACGCGGCGTGCAATGCTTTGAACATCAACATACGCCGCCGATTTTACTTCGCCTGCCAAAATTACCTGACCGGTAGTTACAAGCGTTTCGCAGGCAACTTTTGAGTTAACATCCTGCGCTAAAAAGTTATCCAGCACCGCATCAGAGATTTGGTCTGCAACTTTGTCGGGGTGCCCTTCGGACACCGATTCTGATGAAAAATAATAAGCCATTTTTTAAACTAAAAATTAAGAGTTAAAAATTAAAATATTTATAACAAATAATTTATAGAAAAAAAGGAACCGTGAGAGTGGAAATTCTGTTAATAAAGCGGTAAGTATTTACCATTTAGCATTTTTTCCTGTGGTTGCAAGCAGTTCAAATCTTTCCACAAATATTTGACGGCACAAAAGTAATACTTTTTTTTGAAATAACAAAAAAAAATTTTATTTTTCAAATTAAAAAATATTGTTACTCAAAACCTGGATAAATAATTTTGCGGCTTTCGCCCGAAAAACATTTTGCCAGCGAAGCGGTTGTTTGTGCTGCGGCAAGCATCAACGGACTGCGTTCATCATTTATAACCACATCTAAAACAGGAATTTGCAAAAGTTTTGCTTTGACATCTTTTGTCAATTCGTAATTTTTAATTCGTAATTGCTTATTATTTCCACCACCAATTTATCCACAAACGGACGATATGGTTCCATAATATCATCAGCCAGACAGTAAGCGTTATATTTATTGTGATGATGAATGCCGAGCGTGGGCAAAAGTCCGCTCGCCACCAAAGCACGCGCCACAACCGCTCGCAAAATTGCATAGCCGTAATTGAGCAAATTATTTGGCGGAATGCCTTCTCTATCGCGGGTAAAACTTTTAATCCAACCGTCATTCTGAACTTGTTTCAGAATCTCCTGTTTTTCAGGGGATTGCGGGTCAAGCCCGCAATGACGGGTAGGCGGTGCAAACAAATTTTTCCAGTAATACGCCGCCGCACGTCCTTCGAGATTATCGCTATCGCCGCTTTTCACGTCATTCGCCCATTTTTTCATATTGCCTGTTTCTGCATTATGACAGATTTTGAGAACTGCCGCCTGATTTTCAATTTTTGCAATAACAGTTTGCTGCCAAAGTTGCTTTTTCAATGGCAAAGTTGCCTCAATTTGCGCTGTAAAACGTTCGCTTTGTGTGGTATTCTTCTCCAACGGCAACATCAATCCCTGCGGCATACTGCGGCTGTCGCAAGTGATAACCGCACAATTGTTATCGAGCAGAGCCTCCATCAGTCCTGAAGTGAAAGTAATCTGCTTGTTATCAATCACAATCACGCCAATATCTTCAATCGGAACAGTGCGCACACTTTCTGCCTTAAAACTTTCGGGCAACGTATCATTCTTTTCCACTTCCGGCAGTTTAATAACTAACTGACTGTTTTTCAGCGATAAGTAGGTGGGGTTGGAAAAATATAGGGTGCGCTTAATCATAATTCTAATTTTTTTTAATATTCTCCAATTGATACGATTTGTCCAATATGGTTGACACGAACTTTTACAACCGTTTCAACAAAAGACAATGTTTTATATTGTTTATAAGTAATATCCTTGAGTTCTTTTGTGTCTTTCACGCTTGTTTCCAAATGGTGTCTAAATTTGTAATCTCTTATGACACTATTTCCGTACATAACTTTTGACATTGTTTGCACCCGAAACAAATTCGGACTAATCACAGCATAATTTTCAGGATTTAGCAGGTCAATCTCTTTAGGATTAAACCCTGTTTTTTCATTCGGAAAAACAAAATACTCGTTTTGTTTCATAGAGAAAAGAAATTCCCAGCCTTCGCTTGCTCTATACTCTTTGTCAATAATCGGCTGTCCTAAATTTTTGCGCGTAACGGCTTCAAAAAATGATACAACATTTTCCTGCAAATCGCCTTCAGCATCGCGATAAACGGCAACGTGATGGTTGTTTCCCGTATTGACAAAATCAACCGGCTGTTTATTACCGGTTTCACCTAAAATCAAATGACCGTCTTTATCGCGTTTATCGTGCAAACTTTCGGCATTGCTGATGCCGGAAATGGTAACTCGCTTAATAGAAATCCCCTTTTTTTCGTTACGCCAAATCGGATTTTCATCAAGATTTGAGAATGCTGTTTCTAATACTTTCTTTTTATCTTTTGTTGTTGATTTATTAAACTCATCAACTTCCTTTTTAGCTTTCTTATATCTTTCAATTAAAGCTATTCGTACACTTTTATCGAAAATAAAATCAATAGTTTGCTCGTATATTTCATCTATTAATTTATCCGTTCTATCTTCTTCTAATATTTTGTCTAATTCTTGCTTGTTTACTATAAACGCTTTTTCAAAAATATCTTTCTTTTTAGAATCCTTAAATAAATCCGGCGAAATCTCTTTACGAATGGTATAAACGGTTTCAAAAGATACGGTTTTAACTTTTTCCGACAACTGTTCAGTTTCGTTTATGAAAATCGGCTTTTTTGCAGGCGCATTTTTTCCTCCAAATGCCTTTTGAGGGTCATTCCCATTTTCCCGCAAACGCTTCAATAATGCCTCTCGATAAACAGGTTTTGCAACAAGCATAATTTTTGCTTCATCGAATGTTGTTCCAACTTTTTCTTCTTTTACAACATATTGTTTCTGACTGCCGTAAACCGTTTCCAAGTGCAATTGCCCGCGAGGAGTTCGCTGAATTTTTTTATTTGTTCCGCCGGCTTTTTTCGAGCTATTTACATTTTGCGTAACAACTTTATTTTTAGCTTTTATCGAAATCAATGTGTTTTCCAAATGCTTTTTCGCCTCGGCTCTAAATTCGTTTAAAGGTATTGGCGGTTTTACTCTACCGTTTTCGACATACAGGTTTTTCAAAGCAAACTCGTTGGAATTTGGCTTCAAACTTGCATTCATATTATTAAACAATTGAATAAAAGCATCTTTTGTAAACGCCACTGTAAGCGCATCCATTGCGTGGTGACGGTGGTCGTTGCGTTTTGTCCAATCTCTTATACGTTTCATTTGCTTACCTTCGCGATTCTCTTCATAATAAGTCAGTCCGAGCACATTATATTTATCCCAATTCAATTCCTTCATCACATCTACCAACTGCCAATCTTCACGTAAATAGTCTGTAATTGAACCTGTTGTGGAAACAACACGCTTTACCAAATCGCCAAGCATTGTTTTAGCATATTTGGCAATATAGCGGGTATCGCCCAAGTCGCGGTTAATAAAATCATCAGGAATATCTTTTTCCTGCATTTTAAGTTTTCGGAGTTTAGCTTTTTTGTCTTTAAACAGCGTTTCTATACGGTTTAAATACGCTTCCAAACCCTCTTCGCCATACTTTTCCTTTACAAAATCATAAGCTGTCAAATTTCCTTTTTCAAGATTGATGCTTCTCAATTCCAATGTTTTATTTGAGAAACTGTCATCAAAAAGCCGCGATTGAGGAATGATATGTTCGATATCAAAATCACCGCTAAAAAGAGCCGCCGGGGAAATATAAGTATTGGAATAGAGTGTTTTATAACCATTTCCTTTCAATTCTTCGTAAAGTTTGTAACGAATAATGTCATTCCGACTCACATACGATAATCCAAAATCTTTCCCTTTCAAAATCTCTCTAATTACCTCGTGCTCAGCCGTTGTTTTTGATATTGCCTGCGTCAATTCTTCACGTTCTTTGGCATTCTTCTTCAATTCA
>Ga0209629_10000632_pt1 | contig 19866 bp, 13 predicted proteins | sample TergutCu122P5_FD_187286 | JGI IMG/M metagenome (GOLD analysis project Ga0209629, IMG submission 187286) | Cubitermes ugandensis P5 segment gut microbial communities from Kakamega Forest, Kenya - Cu122 P5 (SPAdes) (version 2) | ecosystem: Host-associated > Arthropoda: Insects > Digestive system...
CCCACAATTGTCCACATAATCCAACTTAGCAGAAATGTTCGCCTGTATATAGACCTTAGACAACAAAACACACATAATCCCGACAGAAAGCAGTCGTTGCTACTTCAATATCTCTTCTTGACAGCAGAGAAAACTAGTGGAGAGTTGGGTCGGACTGTCCACAGATACTGGATAATTGTACCGCTGTGGGGGAGGCGGTGGGTTCAGTGTAACATACATAGAGCAGAATTAGACCCTCCCCGAATATGAGCATTGCTTGTACTGAACTGTTAGAGGTTTTGCGCCCTGTTTACCGTGACGGTAATGACACCGGTCTGATGAAGCTGTACGTGTAACAATTCACAAGCGGCCTGCGCCTACTCATTCTGTTACCCGATAAATATGTACATTCATTTGTTAATTCGATATTTTAACTATGTCTTAATATTACGCTCATCCTTATATTCAAATTGTTAAGGGGCTAACTTCCGGGTAAAACTGTTTGTAACACTGGCTTTTGTCAAGTATCGAGGTTAAGAATGAGTGGAACTGTTCCTCCGATCCCCCTATTCATCCTTATTGTTCTCTAGTATAAATGTACTTGTACTCATTTGTTTAACCCCCACTCATTATGTTTGGTATTATTCTGCTATCTTTATTATGCACAATGTTCAATTTTTGACGCAATGTGGAGAGCTGTTTCTCGCGCCATTTAATTCGACAACCCGCAAAACTGTGTATATTACAGTAGAAGCCCGCTTATCCGAAAGCTGGCTGACCGGATCGCCAATTATTCTGTTCGAGTTGGCATTTTTCGTAAATTTGTCTCAGATTCTACACAACTAACTTGTCTTAAAATTACCGGTTATCGGATCAAGTACAGTACAATGATGTGGCTTCTGGAACATTAAAGATGGCGTTGCCGTAAGGTTCTGACGCAGGTACTTACTGTAAATAGTAACATCTGGAATTCATTCTGCCAAATGAAGCCTATTTTCAAAGAGAAGTTCAATGACTCGAATTTTCTGCATATCTGGATCGTTGACCGTCTAATTTAATACGGATAAGTGCAGTTCTACTCTATTCGAAATACAGCAAAAATTTCTTTATATCCTCTTCTTGTAAATCCACTGCTAAACCTCAGTTACTCCGAAGGCACTAGTGGCGATTTTTCTTGTAATATTTCACTATATTTTGTTCATGGTTAGAACTGGTTTTATAACCTCAACCGTCATGAACCGGCTTGTATCATTTCTGACGATAATGGAGTTGACGATAACAAAAATGTTTGACAACGCAATTTAACCCAACAGAGTGTCAGGTCTGTAATATTTACGGTCATTGCGATGGCGGGACCTAATTGGCACTTTGAGTGATACACAAAAATCTTCCAATTTACTAATCAATAAAACATATGAACTTCCGACATTGTGTTGTCTGAGGTACTGGAATTGGTCGCTGTGTTCATTGATATCTAGCAGTGAAATGTCCGCGATAAGAGAGCCTTAAACGTCTCGTTGTTTCTAAACTAGTGGATAAAAATACTTTGAAAATAGCAACGTCACTGTTCGTTGACGGTTGTGCTGCAGTGTAGTAGGATCTACATATTGTGCACTTCAATGGAAGTGAATGAAATTGCAGGTTGTAGAATTGGATGTGTAAGGGTTTTGTTGTGTTGATATTTTGTGAATCATTGTTGGAAATTACGACTTGTATTTTTGACAGAACTTATATAAAATATTGAAATTGTTATTAACTCTTTGGCGCCGGAATTTTTTTTAAATTTTAGCACATCCTGTATTTAAAATGTGAATAATACAAACCCCAAAAAAGGTAACATTATGTAATAAACGGCATTTTGTAGAGAAAAAAACGGAGATTATGCAGCATGTTTATAATACTCAGTACGTATATTTGTTGAATAAATATATAAAATGCAGCATCTGGATATTAGCTGTGCGGTACGACCCATATAGTGGCCGTTAGGCGTCAAATGGTTAAATGCAAATTTAAATAATATTTTAATAATTTCTGTCAAACATAAGAGTTGCAGATTTTATTGTATAGGCCGATACTGCTGATGGCAAATTAAAGGTTACTATTGTGGAAATTGATCAAATGTAGCAGAGCTGGCTCAAGCAGAAATTTAGTTATTTCTTTCCGACTATATTTGTAAATTGTGAAATGAAATTTCTGAGGACGTTACCTCCTCCCACCCACCCCCCTAATCGTACGTAACTCACATTTATCACTTCATATGACTTGATGGCTATTAACAAGCAGGTAACAAGCAGCGTACAGACGTGAAGTTTAAATTTGTCTGTCGCCGGCTGCATCACGTATCTACACTAGACTACATTCTGGTACTGAACTCAGACTAGATACTCAAGCACACCGCCAAAAATAGTACATTAAACACAGTACAAAAGATGATACAAGGTAAATCTGTACAGGTCGGTACAGTACACTGCAGATTGAAACATCACACAGAATCTATATTGAACAAGAAAAATCCACCAACCAACACAATTAATGGAAACAAAAGTACGTAGTGACAGTTAATCTTTAAAAATATGTGTCCTACACACAGACATACAAAATTGTAAACATGATTAATTTCACACACTCCCCAACATCAGGCCCAGGTAAATTTGGCCAGCCAGGTTGAGGTGCCTTTATTGCACTGCTTACGTAGTAGCTGCAATCGCTTGACTACCTTAGAAGGACCGTAATGTTTGCGAGCCCCGTATTGAAGTTTGTAACACAAAATGAAGGGGGTATTTTGGATGTAACCCTGCTATACAAAAACACAGGCATAACACAAATGGTCCCTCAGTATGAGAAGATTAAATACATCCTCCTTGCCTTCTCGCGCCGGCTCTTGACTTTGTTCCAACACAATGAAGGATAAAAACGAGAAAATTGTGACGCTGCTAGCCAATCCGGTTTAGCTTGCAACTTTCCACCAATTCTACCAAACTAAGTATCATTAATTATCCTCGTCTCACTGTTGTGTGCGGTGCTATAGCCGAAGTGCATCTCCTAATTAATTACAAGCGACCAAGAAGCACCACGTTGACCCCACCGGGTGTACACTTCAGTGCAGCTACCAATACGTTCAGTAATTACGTATGAGTTGTGTTAGTTCCATGACACGCTTCACAAACGAAACCGCAATGAGTGGTGTGTCTTCGTGATAATTTTTGTGCTGTGTAATTGTAAACGGTATTCCGTTGAGTTTCCTGTACATTTTCAGAATACTGTTTCTTTATTCACAAATCCAGTTTCTGTAGTACTCACACGTATTCTGTCTGCATTCAGCTAATTTTGTTGTTCTTAATCTATTTATTGTTCTGGGCCCCTTTGAGAGTCTGCTGAATCCTACAGGTCCTTCTCAGAGAATGTTATCACAAGCATAACATAGAGAAAGTGAAATTTATTGAAGTGAAGTAACACATTTCTCCTACAGAGGCTATAAATTAGGTTATTGTCTACATCCATTAAATAATGGAAATCTAAATTTCTTCTGTATTTTAGTAAAAATGAATTTGCGCTTTATGCTGTCAAAGGTCCGGCAATCTGAAATATATGCACGGGTAACTTAGGCGCCCATAGTGTACAAAATGAAGGAGGAAGGAATGTCACTTTGCTTTTTTTCTGTCACGAAGAATTCTTCAGGGCCAAATTAAAGAGTTAATTTGAAGACACAAAACTTTTATTGGCCGTAACGGAAGTGTCACTTGACATTGTGCTGGGAAAACTGAAATAGATGTTTAAATTGTTCCGTATCCGGCCATTAGGGGAGTATTTATACTCAACATATGAAAGCCAAAAAGTACTTGTGCAAAATATTTTGGTAGCTAATAATCTGTGATTAAACGTATCTATACCTGAGAATTTGTTGGTTTTGTTACAGAAATTTAAGTATTGAAAAAAACGTTTTGAATCTATAATAAAAAATTTTTCCTGTCATTTGATATTATTTTGTCACATGTTATACAGACTTCAAATCATTTTCCAAATCGAAGGAGAGAGGGGTACAAAACAAATATCGGTCGCCATATTTGTATTATAACAGGCGTCAAAAAAGTTGAACTTAGGGAGCGGAACATCCGCTTGAAATTCTTGTGCATTTGTGATGGAATTCGAAAGCGGACAGCTTTAGTTTATTTCTATAAGAAAAGCGAACATTTGGAGGTGTCGTAGGTAACGTTGTTGACGTGTCACATTGCAGGTTGGATAGGTTGTGTTGTGTTTGCTTCTTTTTCATACGACAAACCCCATCGTCGCTGCTGTTAAATATTGGTACCGATATGATAGCTTGTTAATTTCCCATCCGTATAAAAATACTAAATGTGGAAGGATAGAATAGTTTCTTTCCAAAAGAACGGTGTCTCACCATAGTTCAGTCTAAATATTCGATGCGTTATGAAAGGTTTGTACGCCGATAAGTAGTGTAATTCCTCTCAACTGTAAGAGTGTAGTTAGGTGGTCGTAGTGACGATAAATCCGAGAGTGATTTGTTGTACCTGTGACGAAATCTTACTCTGTCGACTTCGCGTAGGATTGAGACGTTCTTTAAATTTAAATCCATTCACACAATTTGTAATTTATTTTTACATTAGACATACTACATCTGTTCAGACACTGTTTCTATGTTGGAAGATCCTGATTCACGTCCTTACGTAAAATTGATATTTTTAGCACATTTGGCCATGCCATGTGGAAAACAAGGCTCTATAGTCGGAAACCAATGTACAGACATTATTGTATTTAGTAAAGGAAACACCATTAGAATGTAAATATTGTCAATTTAATTCTATGTATTGACTAAATATAATTTGAAGTTGCCCATAGCTTACCTCTTATATCATTTTTACGTTTATTGTTAGTGCAAGGACTTCAATAGTAACCGGATTCATTGGCTTAGAGTAGCAGAACGTTATTTAGTACACTTTACGTTGGAAGGCAATGAGCTGTCAGGTGTGGGTGCTCCGAATCGTTCTACAGACAGCGGAACAACAGTCAAGTGCAGTGCACACTGTTCCTTCCATCCTGGCATAAAATTTACAAAAGTGTCTTGCTTAAGGAAATTTAATTCAATTTTTCAGTAAGCTTCAAGTTTCGAATCCACTCTGTGAAAGTATCCGGATGTAACTGACAACCAAACTTGTCGTTTCCTGAAATTAATGTTGAAATCCTACAGTAATCTGAATATACATGGAGTTGTATGTGCTATTTTTGTCACCCCGAAACTTTATCACAGTCAAGCGGTTTTAATTTTTACAGTATAAAAGCTGTTATTACTTAAACCTACTTCGGCCAACATTCCTGCAATCGTTAGGTTTCTATTTTTTTTATCGATATCAGTTACCCTAAGGTGTGTTCTGTCTAATGTTTGTCAGATACACACTGTTCAAATCTGTAAACATTATTTCATATTTTCTTGAACGTGAATCTCGGTACAATTCGTTTTAACACGAATCTGTATACATTAGTTTATTTATATCCTTATCACTTACAATCTTTCTGCAGTTTATATTTGTCATGAGGTAGTACGATATGAACAAATCAATTTATTAATAACCTCCAGATTTGCTAGAAACTGAAATGAAATTCAACAACCCATAATTTGCTGTCTCACACAATTCATGGTGGGTTGTGCTTGGTACGGATTACATGGACTTTCACCTTTCGCCCTTGACAGCCTAATCTTAAACTTCAGTTACAATGAAACCTCAACAGAGGTCGACATGAGACGTTATTTATGGAATTATATTCTTACATAACATACTGCGTTTCTGAGCACCAGTGTTTTGTGCCGGTCTCCTTGGTTCGGTCGGTATGATAATGAGTATACTGACAACGATTACATTATTTTCATTGTCCGTTGAACTGATCAAATTATTTGTGTTGGTAACGTCTGGTACGTACCAGCAACTGAAGTTCTTCATTCGTCGCCACAACACGGAATACATTGCCTGAGATTCTTATTGTTTATACACAGTGCCTGTAGTCAGAGGATTGGTAGCAGGTCAGTGCAGGCCACAACGCTTACCTGCACATCCTTTGCAGACCACGAAGATTGACTCATCTCATTATTCTACGCTGTGCAATATAAAGTATTGTTTTATCCGTGTAAAGTCCAATGTCAGTTCTGCAATCCGGTCTGTTCATTTTCTTAGATTTGAGTTTCTTTCAGAAAAGAACAGAAGAGTTTAGCGAGTTTACAGACAACAAGCGACAACAGACAACATTACTGATCAAACGATCACTGACTGTGCACGATATGAAATGTAGTTGACAATTGTAGAAAATGAAATACCGGCTGAAATTTCTTAATATCTGTCTAAGAAATTTATCATTTTCACCTTCGCTTAGGTGAAGGAATCGATTTCTGTCGGTGTGTGAAATGCACACGCGGCATATCATATACATGTATGGGACTTTAAAATTTTGTGTATAATATGTGAAGTCATGTTCACTGCCTTTGGTTACTTGGGGTAAGTTTTGTATAGGTACAAAAGTCATTACATAATTTTAATAGGACCACGTCTTCAGTGTATTGTGAAGACTGGAAGGAAGTACCAAATATTATCGAAAGGGAGAAAATGATGGAAAAATGTAAGACAGGCGCGTATTATAATTGTTGTTTCCCTTTCCATCACACACACACATATATATATATATATATATATATATATATATATATATATATTGGATTTTGTGAATGTTACAAAAAAATTGAGCTCTTAAAAAATGTATGCAAAATATATCTTGTTAGTTCCTCGGAGTCGTTGCATTCTTTACTGTGATTTTAATGTCAATAATGCATTTAAGTGTAATCTGTTCCCCAGTTCCGTACAAGTGCATTACAGTACAGAAAATTGACGGTTACATTTCCTGAAACATCAGGAAAACTATAGTATTCTTAGTTTCAAATTTTTCGACTGAAATTACTTTCTGTGTAAACATAATGGAAATACAAGTGTCTTATCTAGAATATACTGCTTTGTTAGATTCTTGTGACATGCTGTGTGACACTGGAGCAAACAGTACATGCCAATACTATAATCACGGATGACTCCGTATCATTTTTTTAATCAAGTTATAAACATTATATCAATTCTTTTTTTTTACACTTTCCATCTGTCTCCTTCTCGAGAATGAGTCACTTTAAAAACTTTGTTTTTGTACATCGACATCAACGTGAATTGTCGTTATCAACAACATTGTTTGTCATTATTATTATCATTATTTTTATTTTACATACGTGCTTATGGAAACAAAAATTCTGCCCGACGTCTTTGGATGCTACTGGTAATTGAGGTCTTCTTCGTAATTTCAGAATCTTCTCCCTCTTTTCCAACACTTATACTAACTCACCGTATGCTAGAATCGTTTCTGTTGCAAACTTGTTGTTTACAGATTTCGACATCTTTAGGAGACGCTTGACTTCATAAAAACAGTTTCTTCGCTAATTTGTGGCTCAAATTATCCCACCATCAATGTACTTATTTTCCCAGCACTTTATTTTTATTGTTATTTATATAAAGCTTTTACGTTTATATTGTATTATCTGTTTGGTATTGCCTTATTGAGTAAATGTGTTATTTTTCTTGTGTTGTAGATTTGCGCTGGCTTTGATATAGGAACATGTGCTGTTTAAACTGAATTCTAACAAATACTTAAGGATTTATATTTGTCCTTAAAAAATAATAATAATAATAAACAGCTTTCTGTGTTATGTGTCAAGCAGTAAAATTATATGGGCAAAATTCTTAAAAAATTCCATATATATAAATATATATATACGCAAAATATATCATATTTTGTACTACCACTCTGTGCTTATATTTTAATCCAGAGGATCAGCGTTTTTCGCTTCACATTACCTAAGTGGCGACCTATGTCCCAGCGAACAGTGAAGACGATATCGAATTACATTTAGAGAAACTGTATGTGTGTGCTGACTGCTATATATAAATAATGATATTTTTTGGTGTTATTTCTTTAACTTGTTAATGGATTGTTTTAGTCTGGAACATTCAGTAGAATGTGCCTTTTACCACGTATTTTTTTTTAAAAGGCAATCAATCTTACGCTCTGTCGTAATATCCGGGATTTTGCTATAAACCTGGCTCTATAATATAAGATGTTTGAAACCAGTAGGACTTGATAAAATGTCGGTATATCTGATCTAATTAAGAAACGAAGTATTTTAGTCCGATGTTTATATGTTTTTCATGTTTGAAATAAGGACTATCTAAATTTATCGTTTCAAGTATACAATTTACGGACTAAAAGATGTAAGGAATTTTAATTTTGTAAACATGTCACCTTGTCAATTACGTTCACAGTTTCACTCTATTGCTTTCCCTGAATTTCCGTTTCATATGCAGGCAAAATATTTGCTTATGATTAGTCTACTCTTCCAAATTTTACAACATACCTTTAAGAAAATCTGCAATTAGCGACATAAAAGGACAGAATATCAGCGAAAATTGGATTCAAGATCGCTTGGGATCAACTTACTCTTTGAATTCTTACAATTAAATCACTCATTCAAAAATGAGATTTCAGAATATGAATTATGAAGTAATTTATGAAGTTTTGTTTAAGCGGTCAGTAGGTAGGTTCAAGTAACCAGGAAGTATTAAGCTTGTAATATACACTGCAGCTTCCTACTTGCCGAGGAAACACTGGCCTCTCCAAAAAGGCTTTATCCAGTGAGGTTATTATGTAATTATTTGTGTCGATATTTAAGATATATGGTGCATGTATATATGTAAGTTTGTTTATATATTTATATAGACATTTCAGGAACAAAAAGAAAGCATATCTGAAAGCTAAAATCGAGGAATTTGAAACTAACAGCAAGATCAACAATGTCAGGGACTTGTATAGGGACATTAATGACTTCAAGAATGGGTACCAGTCAAGAACTATTATAGTAAAGGACGAGAAAGGAGATTTGTTTGCAGTATTATGACGAGGTTGAGGAACTATTTCTCCCAGCTATTGAATGTACATGGGGCTAAGGATGTTAGGCAAGAAGAAATACACACAGCAGAACCACTAATGCCTGAACCAAGTGCCTTTGAGGTTGAGTTGGTTACTGAGAAGCTAAAATGCCACAAATCACCAGGTATTGATCAAATCCCAGCGGAATTGTTTAAAGCAGGGGGTGGGACAATTCGTTGTGCTATCCATAAACTTATCATTTCTATTGGAATAAAGAGGAATTGCCTGAAAAATGGAAGGAGTTGATCATAGTACCTATCCATAAGAAGGGGAATAAAACAGATTGTAATAGCTATAGGGGTATATCGTTTTGCCAACTACGTACAAAGTTTTGTCCAACATTCTGCTCTCAACGTTAATTCCATATGCAGAGGAAGTTATTGGGGATCATCAATTTGGATTCCGACGTAACAGGTCGAATACTGATCATATATTCTGCATTCGGCAAATACTTGAGAAAAAATGGGAATACAATGAAGCAGTGCATCAGCTCTTTATAGGCTTCAAGAAAGCTTATGATTCAGTTAGGAGGAAGGTCTTATATAATATTCTCATCGACTTTGGAGCCCCCAAGAAACTGGTAATGTTAATAAAAATGTGTCTGACTGAAACATATAGCAGTCCGGGTAGGCAAGAATTAGTCTGACATGTTTCCTATTAGGAATGGTTTGAAACAGGGAGATGCTCTATCACCATTGCTTTTCAACTTTGCTTTGGAGTATGCATTTAGGAGGGTTCAGGTGAACCAGGATGGCTTGAAATTAAATGGTACACACCAGCTTCTGGCTTATGCCGATGATGTTAATATATTGGGGCGAAGCGTACATTCGGTACAGGAAAATGCAGAAACTTTAGTAGTTGCTACTAAGGAGATTGGACTAGAAGTAAATGCTGATAAAACTAAGTACATGATTATGTCTCGAGATCAGAACGCAGGACGAAGTCACAGTATGAAGATTGACAACAGTTGCATTGAAAGAGTGGAAGAGTTCAAATATTTGGGAACAACGTTAACAAATAAAAATTCTATTCAGCAAGAAATTAAGAGCAAATTGAATTTAGGGAATGCTTGTTATTATTCGGTACAGAATTTTTGTCTTTCAGTTTGCTACCCAGAAAGTTAAATATCAAGATATATAGAACTATAATATTGCCGTTGTTCTGTATGAGTGTGAAACTTGGTCTCTGATATTGAGGGAGGAACGTAGGCTGAGGGTGTTTGAGAAGAGGGTGTTGAGGTAAATATTTGGGCCTAAGACGGACGGGGTAACAGGGGAATGGAAAAAATTAAATAATGAAGGTCTTAGTGATTTGTATTACATACCGAATATTGTGCGTGCGGTAAAATCGAGAAAAATGCGATGGGCGGGGCATGTGGCACGTATGGAGCAGGTGAGAGTGATGTAAAGGGTTCTGGTGGAGAAACCTGAGGGAAAGAGACCATTAGGGGGAGACCCAGACGCAGATGGGATGATAATATTAAGATTGGTCTTCAGGAAGTGGGAGGGAGTTGTGAAGGCAGGATGGAGTTGACTCAGGATAGCGACAGGTGGCGGACACTTCTGAGTAGGGTGATGAAACTTTGGGTTCCAAAAATGCGGGGAATTTCTTGACTAGCTGCAGAAACAGTTAACTTCTAAACAAGGACTCTACTCCATGGAAAATGTAAGTAAGTAATATATATATGTGTGTTTGTGTTATTTCAGAACTGCATTCTCTTGAAGGACAATTCAATATCCCCATTCATCTGCAGTAAGAGGGATGTTGTTTCATAAACAATACGCACAGGTGTCTCTTTGCAGGGCGCCACCTCGAAGCGGGACAAAATATGACACAGCCCGGTCTTCACCTCCATCAGACCGAACCGCATACCTGTACAGAGAATAAAAAGAACAGCTGTCAGGAACTACGAAATGCTGGGGTATTTACCATCTCACTGTTCTTACCGTCCGTTGCATTTAATAAAATTTTTTATAGAAAATTTACAGATAAAATAATACTTGCAGACGCCAGGAAACAAATTTATTTTGCCTCAGGAATTTCATCATAAAAAATGGAAAATGACAGCTTGTAAAAAACCTGACAAATTATCAAGAATTTGTTTCCCAAAAGTTGTAGAATATAAAAAAACATCCATGAACTTTCCTGGATAAAGAGCATTAATTGGATGTTGTGAACAACGATATTTGGAAGTATGAAAATTCGAAAGTTTCTGAACTAATAGGAGCAACACCTACCCCACCACCTGCATATCTGAACCATTATATTCCTACTAGCCAGTTGTATATATAATATTTATTCCTACACTTTTAACAAGTTATTGTACTCTTTCATAAGTTAACGAGCTATTAGAACTCATATAGGGTACTTCAATATTGGATCTACTCTCATAAGACACGGGTATAGCTAGTGCAGAATTATAATTATATCCGTCTTATGGCCCACGGTCACTCATTGACCAGCTGCCAGAATTTATGTATAATTACACCGTTTCTAAGAAAAACGAAATCTCATTTAACCACGTAATTATAGCATACTATGTACATATGTTCTCTGTAAAATTCTGTCTTCCTCTTTACTTCACCATGTCAGACCTGATGATGACCTTATCGGAAAAGGACAGAAACTTGTTGAATCTCTTTTGACTGTTTACACTTTAATAAAGTTGTATTGTGTTTTGAGGTACCCACCTTATATCAATTGTAATATATGACTGGGAAATTCATTATATATTTAGCCCATTTACAAATAACGTTGTAATTGTTTTGCCATTGCCATGGGCTTCAGTGTGGCTGATATATTGTGTTAAATGAATACTAAAGGATTTTAATGGCTAATCTGCAATAAAGTTCGAATTTGCAAGACCGGCTGGAAGTAAGTGAGCTGTAATGTACAAACAGCACTGTGTGAGTTGTGAAGAAAAAAAATTGGAAGGGACTGAATTTTACTATAGTAACTATCTTATGAGCCAAATATGAAAAATTGTTTTGTGCACACAGCATTAAAATGAGTTTATATTTTACATTCAATATATCGTACGGTTTCAAAGTACACTCCGTATATAACATATATACACCCCTAAAGAATTAAGCACTTCTAATCACTAGTTATTATAAAACTCTTAAATTCTCAAGCGATCAGCAATACGTGCACAACTTTCATATCGAATTTCACCAAATCGACCCATAAATGTGGAAGGTTTTTATTTAAACTACTTCGGGCCCACAAACAAAACACGTCTTTTGTTACGCCTTATTTAAAAAGAACACAAAACATCCGTAACATACATTTGTGCTCATCTTATGTACCGAATTCTATCAAAATGTCAGGATATTATATTAGTGGGTATTTATTTTTGATCTTTTAAAAGAATTGATCTAAACGGAAGGTAAAACTACAGTTGTCACTGCTCTGGTTCAATGAAACATAAAAGCTCTGAACAGAGTAACTTGTTCATCAATAAATGCCGGTCAAAGCAAAATCTAATTTAATTTCCCAACTAAATTAATCACATAATTTATACAATAACTATTGAACTGGTTAATGCTCCTTGTAGTTGAAATTGAACTGTTAACTCTTGACACTTCCCTCTAATATTGCTAAAGTTAAAACTGTAATTAACCCTTATGATTGTAGCTGTGTAATAATCCTTGTGGATGATATTACACTTTGTTAATTGTAGCACTGTAAGCTGTTTCATAAATTTCTATTTGTTATACAATAAATGCTTGTAACGTATTCACTTGACCCTGTGTCAATGAACAGTTGTTGGCATTTTATGGTATCACTGTTGCACTTAGATTAGTGTTCCACTGTTGTCTACTTGTGTAAGTTTACATTAAGTACTGCTTACACTAGGGATTGCACTTATACTGAGGTAACACTGTTGTGTACCTATGCACTTTTTAATGTGATAAAACACTAATTTGACTTCATTGCACTATTCGAATGAAGTGTGAGTTGGCTTGTATATTGCGCCATGGAAGACACAATCACTTAGGCCACGGAGTTGATGTTCAACATGTTACACTGTTGTGCACTTTATGTAAATTTAGTTGTTGTAAAACAAATGAAATATAACAATTTAATTTTTGAATCGTATAATTATCACCCGTTTGGTGCAAATAATGTATTGTGGGGGCTTGCGCTACCTTGTGCAGGACGCAAGCTCTTACGTGCCATGACGGCCCGAAGTTGCAAGCGAAATAAATTAGCAAGCGAAAATACTCGCCTAACACACAAAGAAGAAACGCCAACCACGTCACCGTGCGCGGGTTAATCTCGAGCACAGACCCTTACATAATATTGTGCAACCCTTTAGAGAACATAAATATAGAATTAAAAAGTAACAATTAATTAACAAATTTTTACACAAAAATTTGCTCCTGCATGAACAACTGCCGTGTACGTACATGTTAGGAATTTGGAACCGTTAAAAAAGAATATAAAGATTCACCTGCGCAGCAGTTCGGAAGTATTGGGTACAGACAGACATCCGTTAAGTTAGCACACTTATTTGTATGCTTGAATAAAAAAGCTAACACTCTTACAACATTATTAATTGGTAATGAAAATAATGACGGATAAATATGTTAATAATACTCTTATTAGCTGTTTCAGGTGTGCACGTACGAACACACATTATTGTACATTAAAAGAAGTCCTAATGTTTTCAGTATTGTGCTTTGTTTGTAAATACCGATACAATATTTCATTTAGTTTTCTATGCCCTTGCCAGCTTGTATAATGATCACTCAGTTTTATTTCGTTTCTTAAGTTGTAAAATTGTGTGTTCATGTACCAAAATGAAAGGATTCTTGGCAAAAGAAGGATAAACTTAATTCTCATTTACTATAATCTAAAATTCTTATGGGAAGCTACAAATGTCTGTCCTTACCGATGCACATTCGCGGACCCTCCCCAAATGGAAGATATGTGTAGTTCGGTCTACTGCTTTTGTTTTCCTCTGTGAAACGGTCTGGATCGAACTTCTCCGGTTCTGGGAAGTACTTTGGATCATAGTGGATACCTAATACCGGGATATAAACCCCGGTACCGACTGGAAGTTTAGTTGTTCTATTTCCAGTAGGGGCAGGCAGTTCGTATTCGATGCAACACTTCCTTTCCAGGAAAGAAAGTATCGGGTACTTCCTCAGTGTCTCTGTGAACATAGGAACAGATAGCAGAGATGCGAAATAAAAAGAGAAGAGCAATGGGCGTTCTTGACATGAGAAATTAATGATTTCTCCTTAATTTCAGGCTTTTTGTGCGCGTGCAGTGGGACCGTGTTTTGTACAGGATTACTCTTTTTTGCAATGCAAATGGAGCAGCTCGCTAATGGAATACAGGCGATATATATCTCTATGTTCCGAACTATGCTAAAGAAATTACTCCTATTTTTTGGAGCCAACAAATTATCACAGCCCAAACGCAATTTGATGTTTACTAGTTCCTAGTCGATATATCTTGACGACACCTCTATTATCATAAATTTCAATACTTTTACCACCATAATTATCCTATAATCATTATGTCAATAATAGTTTTTTCCTTCCTCTGTCTGTTGTGCACTTTTAATAAACAACTTTTATAACACCTCACAATAATCACAATCTACGGCCGCCTTACACATTCCGTAGCCACAAAGTTCATTGTCAATTTTGTTCCGGTATATTTAATGTAGGGGTTCGTCCCTTGCGAGGAAATAACCTGTATAAATTGCGAGAACTTTTCTTTACTTCAAAAGTCATTGTGTCATACAACTGTATATCAAGCAATTTTACAATTCACCACATCAAGCCGAGCAATTAATTTCAAATTATTGCTTAACCTCGCTTCGTTCCTCACCTGACACAATTCTGTCTAGGTACAACATCTCCTGGATGACATCATATGTCAGTTTACCGTCGTGTTTGCTCAACACCTGTATAATCTCCGCCCTCAAACTCTGCTGAATCTCAGGATGCAGTGCAAGTTCGTAGAGGGCGAAAGTCAATGTACTAGCAGAACTCTCGTATCCTGCTATCAGAAACACAAACGCCTGTGCCACAAACAAGTCGCCGTCTATTTCTGAAAAAGCAGAAAAAAGTTCTGTTACATTATCACAGCTCGCTATGTCTTCTTGTTAGGTGCAAGTGTTGCTTTGATCGTCCTTATTTTTGTGGTTGCTAAACCATTGTGTGTTGCAGATATACTTGTGTGTTTCTGCGTAATTGTGGTTTGTACTTAATGAGATAATATTTGCTAAGTTGATCAAAGATATTCTGTTTTATTAGAAACACATATTGGAATCACACAATCGAAAACTTAAGCACAGTATCCTACCAGGACACACTTATTTCTAGTCGGCTAATAAATATCTTGTTTTTACCAGTATAATTTAACCATCCTTCGTGTGGTAACATTTTTAAATTAATTTGTCATTTCAGATTAACAAATATTACGATGGCTAATTCATATTCATTTACATAAGTGAAGCTTGAAATATCCTTATTTTCCTGGCTGGGTCAATCGATTTCAGAAGGTGAGTGTAAGTGAAATAATATCCTGTGTTATAATTCGCGATATTGACTTGAAATATATTAGGAATAATGTTTTTACCTCACTTGTGGAAGTCTTTATTACAACATAAAGTGTAGCGTTTGATAATTTCTATATATACATCTAACGAACTGCGTGATGTTAGGGATTTTTGGATTGCTAGTGTATAGAAGAGTTGTCCCGAAACGTCGAAATGGAATTACTATTAAATTTTGCGTAAGATTTCATAAGAACGCAGAACTTATGCAATAATCTCCACATATAATTCCGTCTATTCAACATTGTTTCTTTACCATAAGTGTGGAGAAAGAATTTTAAAGACTGATTACGCAGAATATTTAAATTCTTACGGTAAATTTCTCAACAATACAGTTTGACATGTGGGTACTTATCATCATTTCCAATGGTGATTGGAATATTCTGTTCCATTTCTCAACAACAGCGAACTGTCTTTCAATAACGCACTGCCGTATCTTCCTCTTCACAGGACTTGGCTCTGCTGGTGGGTAAGCACTGAAGTCCCTACTTTTCTTTTACGGGTAATAATAGAAAAATTAAATGTTAAGTAAGTTCCGTCCGTGATGGAGAATTGGGATGAATGTTTATGTGATTCGTTTCACGAAAACCGAATGCACGTTTGTTACCTTTTATCTTCGTTCCGTGGCGTAGCTCAGAGTTGGCGAGATGAGATCTTACTTTTAGAGGGAATGTTACCCAGCTGTAACCCAGCTTATCGCAGAGGTTGGCCACATGATTGGTCGAACCGTGCAATAGTTAAACAAAGTATAGAGAATAATATCATACACTGACAACCCCTTGATTGTTTTAGCTACCAAATCTAAATACTGTCTTCTAGGATGCGACGCCGTGTATCATTGTTTTCTGACTTACGTTATACGGAGTTGTGTTGCCCCCTACTTCAACCGTTGTATGACGTCATAACCCAGTAGTCAGCAACGTTAATTCTACGTAATTCTCGTATATTCGTCTAGGCTGTTATGACGGTTGCAAAATTTTGTGTTTTGCCTCAATCCATTTCTAATTGCCAATTTAGAGGTAAGTTAGTTGTTGTTTTATATATGAGTACTTGTAATTTGCCTTAATGTATGTGAGTCGTGAATTTGAAAGGACAAATGAGGAATTCGGTTTTGTAATTCCAAACACTTCATTTGAGTTTGAGAAAGAAAATAATCCTTAATTAATTCAAATTTTAATATGGAACATCGTATTGAATATTATTTTGTAAGAAATTTATACATTTTTACAAATATTAATGTTTTAGCAGAATTAAAATTTTCATTTTTATTCCTTTCATATTTCTATACATCGTGAAACACAGATATTTCTCGCATATTTTATATTCTTTTTGGTGTCATTAACCTTAATTCACAACTCACATAACGCTTCTTTCAATGTCTTTAACTCTGTCAGTTTTTTCAGATCTTTGACGTAATTATAGAAAATGTTGTTATCCACATTTATCTCAAATCTGAAACCCTACGAAAACAAATCTTCCATATATGGAACAAATTATGTCGTATTGACTACTACATTAGCATTTCTTATTATATAAAATAATTAATCCATGTACAATTGTTTCTATGGGATTCACATAACAACTTTGCAGATTCATATATTGTGGATACAATATTGCAAACAATGTGAATTATAAAAGAAACTATTTTTCATCTAAATAAATATCGGATCCCCTTTAAGCAATTATTTCTAAATAAATTTGTGAATTTTAATCCTTTTGAAGATATTATAAATATTTACTGATGTCTCCGATAAACATTATCTCTCAGTTTCAATCATTACTTGTTATAGAATATCTGTTAATTTGGATCCAGTAAAGTCATCAATACGCCTGTATCTATTTGCAAATCAAAAAACTTGTTTTTATATCTATATATATATATTTATATATAATTAGGATTTTCATTGACAGCACTGAGAAAGCTTTAGATTGTTTTGTAATATTTCGTTTCTTAGATTTTATCAATCTTGACTTTCCCTTGTATTATCTTCTCTCCCTTATAACTAGAACGGCTATAAAACCTGTTTATTGGTTACACCGATATTTCAATATATAATGATGTGAAGAATATTTTATTAATGGACTTTCTATAATTTGAAACTCGAGTTGGAAGTGAGTGACTTTTAAAATTGTGAGCTGGGTTGTGCCAACTCTTTGTAGTTCGAAGTTTGGTTGTCAGTGTAAGAGAAAAAATTGTATGGTACTGATATTTCAGACGAACATTGTGTCTCTTACGTAAAACATTGTCATTAGTAGACGTTGGTGATATGATTCTACGGATCCATCATTTTAAAGCGAATTAATTTACGCAGCGACTTAAGTTGGGCTTATCAAGTCAAATAGACGGTGTAAAAGGCCTGGAACGCACTACATTTCACAATGCCAATACTCAAAAAGGGAAATAGTAATACCAAAAATTTGGCCTATATGCCACTATTAGTTCCGATTCTTGAATACGGGGCCGAGTGCTGGGATCCGTACAGGGAGGGACAAATAACTGCGTTAGACCGGGTGCAAAAGAAAGCGGCCAAATTTGCACACCATAGGAAGAGTTCGAACTGGAAAACTTTGGTGTCGCGTAGGAAGTTATCATGCATATGTGCTCTCCTCAAAGCGTACTCCGGGGACTGGGCGTGGAAGGCTATATTTGACAGATTACAACGGTCACCCTATCTGAGCAGGGTAGATTATGAAAAGAAAATTAGGAATAGGAGACAAAGGGCGGATATAAGGAAATATTCCTTTGTGAATAGGACCATTCAAGACTGGAGACAGCTACCTGCAGATGTGTTAGGAACTCTCCCCTGCAAACTAAATACCTTGAAAAGAGGGTAATGAAAGCGATTATTGAGTGGAGTTAAAGAAACATTATGTGCGCGGAAAATCATTTAGAAGTGTAGTGAAAGGAAGTGAAGTGAAGTGAAGTGAAAATCATCTAAATGTGTAAAACGTTGTAGTGAAATAAAGTGAAGGGAAGTGTAGTGAAGTGCAGCGTAGATTAGGGGTGAATGCGGTTTGTAATGGAAAGGGTATATCTGGGTGGTAAAATGGTGAGAAGCACAGAACTGGGGTAAAGCACGTGTGTGCAATATGGTGGGAAAATATTAGAAACCATACACAGTAATGGATAAAACACCAACACATACACTTTTCATTCAACACTATATTAGTCTATCGTGTTGATTTCATTAAAGTACGTAAAATTATTTAAAGATACTCCGACATGTTTCGATCTTAAGAGATCATCTTCAGGGAGTATGTTTTTACCTTTGCTAAAGTCACTGGATTATTTAGAATTTAGGAATTTTTTAAAAATTTAAGACACTAAATTTAAAATCCCGATGGTGAACTCCGGCGTTGTGGCAGCAATACATGTATCAGGTGTGCGTTGTGACCCTTGTGGTGCAGTGCAGAGTCCAACGCACTGCACCACAAGTGTCACAACGCACAACTGATACATGTATTGCTGCCACAAGCCCGGAGTTGACCGTCGGGATTTTAAATTCAGTGTCTAAAATTTTTAAAAAATTCTTAAATTTTAAATAATCCAGTGACTTTAGCAAGGTACAAACATACTCCCTGAAGATGATCTCTTAAGATCGAAACATTTCGGAGTACTTTTAAATGTTTTATGTATTTTAATGAAATCAACACGATAGACTAATATGGTGTTGAATGAAAAGTGCATGTGTTGGAGTTTTATCGATTATTGAATTGAAAAATGCACGGTGAAACATTGAAATTCATATACAGTATTTGCTTCACTTGATTTTGTTTTCCTTATATGTATTTTTGTTAACTGTATTTGTCTTGCGTGTATTGTTTCCACCTTATGTTTATTTTTTGTACCTTATGTGTATTTGTTGTAAAATATTATTTATTTATTGTACATTATGTGTATTTGTTGTACAATATTATTTATTTATTGCACATTATGTGTATTTGTTATACTATTTGTGTATTGCTGTTCTTAATTTAGATGCGGGACTGCTGGCTAGAAGTCAGTATCCGGAAGGGCCTGCAACCGGCCACCTCAACACAGGTTTTTCTTGGTTTCCCTACGTCTACAAGCGAATGCTGAGATGGTTCACAAGTTTCCAAGTTGCTGCTACTTGCCTCTCATGTAGCCCTCCCGACTTAAATTTCCTAGTTACGTTTTCTTTTTTTTTTCACATTTGTGTACATGTAAAATAACCACTGCCACCGGATGATAACCCAACTGCAGTTAATAATAATAATAATTATTACTATTATTATATCATGGAACACACTGACGGGGAACGTGA